>Ga0160422_10000873_pt1 | contig 18535 bp, 18 predicted proteins | sample Fk160mmetaG_FD_108192 | JGI IMG/M metagenome (GOLD analysis project Ga0160422, IMG submission 108192) | Marine microbial communities from the Central Pacific Ocean - Fk160115 60m metaG | ecosystem: Environmental > Aquatic > Marine > Oceanic > Photic zone | place: The Central Pacific Ocean... | reverse complement strand
TTGAGCGCTCAACTAGTGGAAAACCGCCGTGTTGAGCGCCACGTGGCACCCTTAAAACGTCGCCCCGGGCCCTTCAAACCCCTCTCACCCCCCTCACATCCAAAACGCGGGGGCTTTTGCGGGGCGGACGCCGTGGGTCGTATCGAGTGTTTTGAAGGCACTCTTACTAAACCCCGGCGTCCGCAACAGGCGAAAGACACGCGGAAAGGTGGTTACGTGAACAGGCAGGCATGCAACTTTTCGGTCTCTCCTCCTCGCCGATTCGCGCCGCCAACGAGCTGTGTAACCAGCACGTCAATTCGCAATCACGAGAAACCACACAGATATTGTACACAATACTCCGCCTTTGGAATTGCGAGATCCCTGGGCCTGTTGATTGTGGCGAACACGGCCAACGAGACGTCTACAAGCCGACACATCAACACCACCCCTGTGTGCTTTGGGCGGGCGCGTGCCAGGCACACGCGGTCTGGACCTATCTACACGCAAAGGCACTATGTGCGGAATACCATCGTCGTCATCAGTACACGAAAAAGCACCTATGTGAATACTTTATCGATCACTGGTACACCCACATCACGCAGAACGGCTGGCCAACCGCGATGCCAAAAACGATCACGCCGGCCGCATGGTTGGTGTGGGTTTCCAGTATGAAAAAGAAGGTGGCCAAGGAAATTGCCCACAGGATTGCCGATGTCCACCCACCCGATGGCTGCGAATTTGGTGTTGTCGCAATTGATATGATTGGTCCACGTCGTTGCCCTCAAAACGACTGGACCGGATCGTACTTGGAGTGCTACATGCACAAATCTGAGTTTGCATTCAAGAAGCCAATGCAGTATGGATTGTTTGGCCAGGGTGTGAGTTTGGAGTAGACACGCAAAAGTTTCAATACAAAACCAACCCCGGTTCACTACCACTTTTCACTCAGCAGACTCTGGGGCCGCGTCGGTGGCGTCAAATGGGAGGACGACCGCAATCTCCTCTTGACATTGTGTGTTCTCCACAAGATACCTTTTCTTAGCCATCTGGAGACGTGTGACAAAATCGTCATCAAGTTGAATGCTGTCCGTGTTGTAGACATCAAAGAACGCATCTTCAAGCGCCGAGAACAACAACCAAAAGTCCTCGACGGTTGGCTCTGGACAGCCTTTGAGTGCCGGATGCAGATTTGTGTCGAGGCAGTTCATGTACACAAAATCACCGATTTTCGAGTCCAGTAATGCTTCAGAACGGACAGAAATAGGCATATTAGCCTCTCCGAGTAAATCACGGACGTCGCGACGCGTGCCCGCCGGGCACTGAGCATCGACCATATTATCGTTTTCGGAGAAAACACGGCACCGCCTAAAACGGAAACGCAAAGTGCTCATCACAACGCCTACTCCCAAAACACACCAAAAACACCCCAAAATACCTCCCAAACACCCCATACTCAGAACAGTTCCGCGGTCTTCTCGTTCGACACTGGTCTAAAATTGCGATATCTTGGCTCCGTGTAAAAGACGCGCGATCCGATGAGCGCCAGCTGTAACGTAATGATCAGATCGTCTTGCCGACCCCCGACCTTCCCAGAATAGGTCTTCTTGACTTTCCCGAACGGCGTCTTGCTCGCTTCGACGAGAACGCAATAATTGCGCATCTCCGACTCGAGTTGCTCTTTGGCCTCGCGCAGGCCCTGTGTCGTCGAGAAAAAGTCGGTGCAAAAGTGCAACTTGCCAACGCTCAATGCTTCCCTCAATTGGAGACACATGGCCTCTTTCCTTTCGTTTGTCGTCAGCCATCCAAGCGAGCCGCCGGCGCCTTCGTTGAGCGCAACCCATCTTTTGATGCCTGCATTCTGGATAGAATGCAAAAGGTGCTGGCATTCGAACGCCAGATTGCTCTCCAGACAAAAGACGATAGTCGATTCCTCGAGGTTTGGGATCTGGCGAATTTTTTTGATGTGCTCGATGACCAGCTTGTGCGTCTCCCTCACATCTGCAAGCAACAGTCGCTAATGTGATATGCGCCTTTCGCATCTTGAGAAAACGGTCAAAGTGTGAAGGGCAATTTACCTCGAGTACGGATTGCGTCAAGACCAAGCATCTGCGCGCATGGAAAACGAAAACAGTCCGGTCGGTTTGGTGGACCTGAGGTCGTTGCTCATGGGGCCGTCTCTCGAAAAGAGGGCAGAGGACAGGGAATGCATCCTGCAGAATCAGCAAAGCCTAAGTGCGCATGTGCGTGGCATCTCCAACGTGATTGAGGACACATATGGTCCGTCCCAGACGGCCACTGTCGCGGCTCGAGAGGTGGAACAGATTGCCGATCTTCCAGAAGGGAATGGCGAGGCCGCGTGCAAACGCGCCATGATCCTTTTCGCGTTGCGGCGCGAGCCAGAAATCATGCACGCCTTTGTCGAGCACGACAAGCGATTGGGGAACCCCAAGTTTGCGGACGATATGATACATCGAGTATTGCCCTTTGTCTGCCCTCGTTTTCTGAACGATTCGGCTCAATGCCCCAATCGTTTCGTGTTGCTATGTCTTTTGCTCTCCGAAATGTGGGCCGGCGAGCGATTGGGGAATTGGCCAGCATTGTAGAGGGTGTGCGCGGTAACTGTGAAGTGGATAAGCGTACCACGATAGATCCATTTGAAAGTTGACAGACGCTCGCCACCGCGAACGCCGATGCGCCGCCTCCGGCCGGGTCGACCGCCAAGACCACATGATTGATGTTGTCCTTGTCGTAGTATTCATAGTGGTCGCGGCGGATTCCCACTGGCGGTCTCGCGAACAGATCGTTAATATCTTGCGCGTGGAACGCCTTGTTTGTCGAGTCCGCCCCAACGCCCATCGATTCGCGCAAACTGTGAACAGAGGAACGCCAAAGGTCAGCTCACAGCACAGGTCCCGGCAGAGTTCTACCCCAAGGCGTGGGCGGGCGTGGCACGTACAGCATAGCTGGATCGTCGGCTCTGCAAAACAAAGGTGTGGGGATAAGCGAGGAACAAGGTTGCAAACGTGCCAGGCGACGCACAGCAGCGACTTGACAACTTCCATCTTCGCCGACGACAACCAACGCGGCATTTCTGCAAGTTTGTGCGTGCACCTGCAAACATGGAGGAAAGATTAGAACGCTTGGCAATCCAAGCCGCGGTCGGCCGACTGAACAGCTGGCGTACAATTCAGGATGATCTGTCTTCAGACATTCCTCACAAACTAAGGTTATCGCGATTGTCTCAAACATGGGCTCGCCCAGCGAATCTGCAAACGAACACCGTTCAGCTTGGATAGGCTGGGAGTGCAGGGCACTCGTTCTGGCGACGTACCCTTGAGCTCGAACATCCTGCTGTAGTCTGCGCACAGGGATGGGATTGATTTACACGATCAGGTGCAAGATCACAGGCAAGTTGTATGAGCGTACGATTCCCAGATTCCAGCAGCGTGGATATGCAGAGCAAGCAGGATTGTTGCATGCTGAGCAAGGGCACGATGACCTCGCTAATAAGACCCTATGAGCACGGAAAACAAAAGATTCGGGCTACATATGCTCGTAAAGCAGCTGAACGTACCGGATCGCAGTAAGCGGCCTGTCGCGCACACACGAGCATGAGCATGCAAGTAGTTTGATGGGGGGTCTGTGCACAGCACCTCCTCGAGGACAATGATATCGCCGGAGACGCCTTTGAGACTCTGCGATAGGATGACAGAATCGCAACATGGGGATCGAACGCTAAGGGGGTGAGCGGGGCCGCGCCCCAAGAAAAGCGCAACAGGGGAGGCCGCTTGGAGAAGAGATTGAGAAAGGTATTGGTCATATCCTGCATCATTGCCATCCGGCAATAGGGATAGCGCAGCAAAATGCCTCCAAGTTCGTCAAAGACAAACCCGCCGTCACCGTCGCCAGATACCGAACTCGTCGAGCAGACCGTCGAATTTCCCAAACCCCTTGACGAGCTGGACGAGCCTTCATGCGGCCAGCTCTGTGATATTGCACTTGCTGATCGAGTGACTACGGGAGTGCTCTTTGTGGTCGTATCGTGTGCAATTTTTTTATTGGGGTATGTCGTGGGCAGAATGTATAATTAAATCCGCGTAAAAAGCTACTCTTGCTTCTTAACATGCGTACTCGACAAAATCGTGAGCGAGCTCACAAGGATGGCAATGCCAAGGTACAGAGCAAAGACAGTAGAAAACACCCACGCGATTGTCTGGGGGGTTTGGTTGTTTTCAGAAATTGAACAAACGCCCGCAATGTCGATCGCCATGTGTTAGTCGTTGAGCAGGTCTACAGGTGTCTCCTTACTAAATCGTCACACGACCATATATATGATAGACAGGCCCTGAACTACAACTCGTCGCGAGGCGACGGTGGCTTCCACTCGGACCGCACTCTAAACGCCCACTCGCCTACACCCAGCAGAATTAGCACCCAAGAAAGGAGAATCCAATATGCAAACGCGCGTCGCTGTGTCACAAACTTCCGCGCCCGCCTGTACTCTTCCGCCGCCGAGAAGACGGTGATTTCCGCCTCAAGCGTCCCATCAATCCAGGATTCCTCTACAGATGCCGTCGATAGGGGCATCGCATCCTCGAGCGCTTTTTGGAGGCTGGAGACCGAATGCACGTCGCCGGCGCGAATGCGCAAATGTGTGGTCCCGCGGGTGTCACGGGTGCACGTCACAAGCTTTGCGTTGTGATCGACTTGTCGGCACGTTTGCATCACGCGCTGGACGATGCTTTCCGACAATGTGGGGTTCGCGCCATTCATCACACGAGGAGCAAATGCAGTGTCAATTGCCACGGTGTCCATTTTGCATTCTATTAGACAAATATTATATACCTTGTGAATCTAGCGCGCCAATATTTTAGTCTGTGCGAATAACTACATTGATACCATCAATTTCAGCTTTACGAAGAGTTTCTCGAGAGCCCTTCCCAGGTCCCTCGCGCCGCTCGCGTAAGCCACAACGGCGAGCAACCCGGCTCGGTCGGTAGCTTCTGCCATTGCAGATGGATCACGCCCAAAGATGCAGATTCCCAACCCAAGAAAGTTACGACGGTCCTTCTTCTTGAGCTCTTGTGTTCTAAAATCAAGTGTTGTGAACTCGGCGTCGTCAATCGAGTCGCTTGCGAGGACACGCTGTATAATCTTCGCGTAAGTTCCGGCCCCATTCTTCTTGGCGACAATTTCGTCGACCATGCCGAGCTGTTTATTGATATTATCAATGTACATGGTCATCGCGGCGATCTCATCTTCCGTCTTCATGCCCTGTGGAGGCCACATCCTAATATTATCAACCTGTTGAGTGGCAGCATCGTTGCAAACACGCGGGCGCGTCGCGACCACAGGGGGTCGACTCTCGCAAACCTTGCGGAACGAGATCGAAGAACACCGTTCCATTGTTTTTAGTTCGGCTTCCATAGTCCCGGCTGGACCCACCTTTGAGTTCACGGGTAGAAGGGCTGCGATGGGCAGGCTTGGACGTGCTTTGTGAGCCAGCACGTCGTGTTTCTGCATGCTACAATTAACCTTCTCGGTGTTTACTCCTGTCTCGTAGTTTGCACGCTCGACGCCTCCGACCCACAGAGGGCAATTCGGCAATGGCGTGGCGTTCTGAGATGCCAATGAACGTTTCGGAGTCGCCATTGACAAATTTGCCGCCGAAACGCGCACGACCGCATTGGAGTCGATAACACCCCGACGCTCGCAGAGAGTCTGTCTCAACATGCTACTGAGATTGCCGGTCTTATTACTCATACAATTTGCTCCGGTCTCGTATCGCCAGAATGCAACCTCGGCAAGTTGATGGTCCATTTTGTCGGTTTCGTCGGTTTCTCGTCGGTTTCTCGTCGGTTTCTCGTCGGTTTTTCCTGTCAGTTTTTAAATATGATCTCTGCTTAGCGTCGCTAGACCACCAAGAGATGCCGGTACGACCAAAAGGTACACTCTATATGATTGTGAACGCACGTCGAACCAAATGGCGCTGCGGTTGAGCCCACGTCGGTTTGCCGCCGGAGTCTCGACGCTTCTGGCACTTTATTCTCTCGCACGTGTATCGGTATTATTTTTCGAGGCATTGGCCATTGTAAGGGACTCAAGATACGAGGACCAGGAGCTTTTGGATCTTTGTGTCCGCGGAGAGGCACGGGGAAGCGCCAAAATGCGAGACGCGTGTCTAAAAGCGCGGGCGGAGCTAGCTTCGCCGGTGGTCTTTAAGGCGATAGTCTACGCCGTGAGTACCGCGTTTAAGGATTTCAGCGATACCGTTGGATCGCCCTTCAAGCTGTCACTCATGGTCGTTTTCATAATCGGATCCGTTGCGCTTCCTGTGATGCCGTGGTTGCGATTGTTTTTGGGACAGCATGTTCCCGAGGCACCGCAATTTTCGGGTGCTCATTACATTTCGTATGCGCCACCTCCGGATCCACGGTCCAGATTTCGCAAGCGCGTCGGTCGCGCCATTAAGGCGCTCAAACTACGGAGCAGCCCAGCAATCGAAGATGCGGACACGTGCGACCGATTCGAAGAGCTTGAGCCTGGAGAAGACAAAGGTATGTATGGTACGTATGGAGGATTGGGTGCTGGTGCATCAGACGGCACAGACGGCGCGAATGGCTCAACATGGACATCGATCGACATTGGAGGAATGCGGCCGGCGTCGCCGTCGTCGCATACAAAGTGGGAATAAGGCACCCACGCCGGGAAGGATTGACAGAGTGACGAATGGAAAAGGTAGCAGAGGCGCGAGGGTGTTATGCGAAACGAGGAATGGTGTGCGGGTGTGTAAAGGGATAAGCCCAGCATATGACAACCCCATATAAAGCGAAATCACACACATGGGGTCAAGACGGCCACCACCGCAATCTCGGTATTGGCCCTTGCGTAGCATTGCCGATTGGGACCAGATAGGAAGTCTTCAACGTTTGGAGGCACTCGAACAGTGTGATTCGTCAGACATTATTGGCGTACAAACGCCATTACTGCCTCCGCGTAACTCAACCGTTCCAACAATCCCAATCGGCAATCAGGCAAGGGATTCGAGCATCATGTCATCCATCCGCATGGACGATTTGGTATTGACGCTGATCATCTTTTTGGGGGGCCTTCAGGATTTTTTGGTGGGTATTTTTCGGTTGGTCGACCCTCGGTGGACGCTTATCGTGATCAGCGACTTCAACGAAACCGAAGTGTCGGATCCGATGGTCCGGTTGACGCTCGTGAGCGGATGGGGAGCATTGGAGGCTGGGCTTCTTGGTATGGGGCTAGTTTGCTACCGCATATTTCGCTGGTGGAATCGCAGACATTTCAACGGTCTAAACTTTCAAGTTGCACTCAGCCTCTCCACCATATCCAAGCTTGGGGCTTTTTTCACAAACGCTTCACTCACAGGATGGAAACCCTTTTCTCCCGACGCCCCTGCCGACAATCGATGGCTATTTGTACGTGCGCTTATAACCTTTGCGTGTTTTGTGTTGTCACTCATCACGTATCCGATTTCGTTTGGCGATAATTTAGGTGTGTAGGCACACGGGTGGATCTGGGGTTGTAGGGCTCTCTCGTAGAATTAAGAATCCGATTGCAAAACCGGCGATGTTCTTGCTGAGGACATCCAGAATGTTGTAGCTTGCATTCCTCAGCGCTTCGCGAATTTGCTTATCACTATCCGATGCCTTGTCGGTTTGATCGTTACTTGTGCTATTACCAAGTAACCGCGGCCCTTTGAACGTCTGTCGACCCCAAAGCGCGACAACACCGTAAAGCGCCCACAGGAAGAACGTGATCGACCATACGGCGGTGCCCTCGTAGCTCGGAGAGGACACGGTGACCGGTAGAAGAAGTGAAAAGATTATGAGGAACACGACAAACCCATAAAGAATGCCAATGCCCTGCCCGTCATAATAGTCGATCAAGTTCCTAGATTTCTTTGTCCACGGTGCCTCAATTTCGTATATTGCGCCAAAGAAGAGCATTGCCCAGTCGAGAATAGGCAACAGGAAGAGCAAAGCGACGCGATATGATGTATTGAGAACGACTTCGTCACACTCACGGTCTCCCAGCCAGCTCAAAAAGTACAGAGTGCTCACGAGCATCACCGGAGTGCTGAATACCCAGTCGATGTATCGGTAGCCTAGAACAACGGTCTGCTCCTTCACAATCCACCATAAGAACGTCCCGGTATACCAAAGAATCTCGACCGCCTGGACGGAAACCTCGAGGTAGAGTATGAGGACGAGTGGTTTCGGAAGGGTGTCCAATTGCCTAAAAGCATACAAAGTTACCGCGAATGCGGCAATTTGGAATCCGATGCTAAGTGCCATGGTCACATGCTGCAGTAGAATGCTTCGGGAGGTGGTTTTGTCTTCACTGGACTCCATGGCGATTCGATATTGCCACGTCGACGTGTCGCTATATTATGTCCAAACAACATGTGGCTTATCGAACGAGACGGCCACAAAATCATGCTTTCTGTCTCGGCTTCGTCGATATTACGCTGTGTCAAGGACGACGAAACACGATACGCGTTTGGGTTGAGGATGCCAGTCACCCAGAAAAGAGACGTGGTCTGGGAATGGAGAGGTGACATGGACGTTTATTCACACAAAGCTCGCGGCACGACCTCGACGGCGGCCCTCCAAGTCGACCACGTGATCGAATGCCAGCTTGCCGAAGTGGCCATGGCACGCGCCATGCGAGCACACAATGTGACGCGCATCGGAATGGTGGCCGGTCAGGCATCCGAGGTCTTACGAGGCGCGAGCAACGACGTCTTCAATCTGAACGTGACAACAATGCGTATAAACCAAGCCAAGAAGGGTCCCTTTGTATCCGCAATCAATAGGTTGAAGATTGACGGCCACAGCTTGCGCCGCGTCTCCTTAAAGCAAATGGCGCGGATGGGCCGAGCGCGATGGATGGTTGATTCTGGTGATTGGGATCGTGTGGAAACGGCGATCGAAAAGTCGTTCGATTGTGTACGCGACGCTTTGGTTATTAACACGGTGGATGTTCTGCCCGGGGTCGAAACCATCGTCGATTCCACCGCCGACGAGTTGCACGCTATATTGGAACACCTTGACATATTTTAAGTTTTATCAACTCCACATACGCAAAATCACACAGATAAATATGGTCACCACTCGGTCCGGAATCAGCATTGCGCGCGTTCCACCTCGCCGCCCGCCCCCATCACCTCCATCACCCCCATCACCGCCTCTTCCTACTATCCTAAACGGCCACCACAAACCCAAGAATCCACGACGTCCTTCTCAACGAGCACAGAATTACGCCAGCTTTATGGTGCTTCTCATCTTCATTCTGGTCGTCGTTGGTATGGGACAAACAACCAAAACCCAGTTTGCTCAGGCCATGTTTACGCTGTCGACCCCAAAATCAACACCAACACGTCGTTCCCGACCTCCTCTCCCCTCGTTCCTTCAATCGTTCCTTCAATCGTTCGTCTCGTCGGTCTCGCTGTCGTCCCGGTTCTGGTAAACCTCTAATCTCATCGCCTGAAAATCACGGATTTTACTCGGCGGAAGATCAAAATAGGCACGCTGAATGGTCCCTCCGCTGAGAGTAAACGGTTCCTTTGTGTCATCATACATTGTAGGTTTGTTGTTCTTTTTGTCTTCGGCCGTCTTATAATACACCGATAAAAACGCCGATGGTCCGAAGGGATTGATCGACCGATAAAGAAGTCCTTTTGATCCGATTGGATTACGGATTCGATCGATAAACTTCCATTCGAGGGGATTGACGGGTTTGGCAGCGTCGCCTACTCGTCTGAAGGCCTCGTCAAGGTGCGTGTAGGTGTATGAGTAAGTGCCTTCAATGCACAGACCCGCGTTTCTGCACACGTGGAATGCGGGGCTATTCTTGTTATTGTTCATGGGGACAAAGTATTTGATCGATTCGATGCTTAGCTTGTAGACACACGACGATCGTGTCTCAGCAAGAATGTCGTTGTAGAATTGGTACATGGAAGGATCGGCACCAGCATATTCCAAATCGTAATCGGGGTCATACTTCATCAGTTCGGGCAAAATCGTCATGATAAGATCGCCAGGCGTGACTCTTACCGGTTCCTCGTGATGCACATCTTCATCTGTGAGGCGCGGCAGCACAACACTTGGTGACGGGGAATGGCGTCGTCTCTTTCTGTAGCGTAGACGTGAAGCGTGGTTCTTAGACTCATCGCGCAGAATTCTCCAAATCCACAAGTGGTCTGTGTCCTGAAGACCAACAACCACAACGTCGAGCCATTGGGCTTTATCAAAGATAAAGAAGAGGGTCTGTGCCTCGATAAGCCATTTGTCGTCAAAGAGCACTTGCTTGTTGTCGAGGCAGATTTGCTTGTACTTGATGAGGAGCATACCTCGGTCACCCACAAACGCATCAGGCGCACCCTCAATGTAAGACAATTCCTTTTGGTATCGATCGTGGTTGTGGAGGTGTGAGAATGCTCTCACATTCCAGTGTGCGCTCGTTTCGTTGAACACAAACGACGTTGTGCACTGCTTTGGATCGGGAGCGTAGACGTTGTGATGCTCCGAGTAGCCAAATAACACACAGTAGGCGTGATAGACATCTAGTCGTACGCGTCCAAGGATTCGTCTAAAGTCGTTCGTGAACTCAAACGGCTCGTTCAGCATCTTCAGTGTTATGCGTTCTCTATCACGCCACGTTGCGTACGCGGCCTTAAATTGTCCGTGCTTTAATCCCATCCATGCGGCAACCCAGCAAGGACGCAACGAGAATGAGTCTCGTGAGCAAGAATCGTCTTCAATACCAACAAATCCGTCATTCTCCACCAGGGTTGGCATGTAGGGTAGCGCCATTGCAAGTGTAGTCGCCTCCTCGTCGAGCTGGTCTCCTACGCCACTATCAGGTCCTCGTGACGATGCGGGGGGATTGTGTTGCGAAGCGGCTGCAAAATCGGGGAGCACCCTCCGGGCTTTTGCTTGCAGCCAACGCCTCGTCTCGCTCGTGCAAGAATCGTCACTTGCAGGGGACCACATCTCGGCGGCCCTCTAACCCCCCCCCTCTACCCCCTCCACCCCCTCCACCCCTCCCCCCGTTTTCCTATGCGCAAGTCTGCGCATAGGGAAACAGAAGCGTTGTACCGAGCGCCACACTTGGCCGCAAAAACGGCCAAGTGTGACATGTTGGCCGAGCTTCATCATCGCCGGTTTGTATAAATTTTTTTTCAAATGTCCAAGCGCTTGGAAATGTGCTCAGTACAGCGGGTTTGGCGGCCAATGAACCCAAATATGGTAGCATTGGCCACACCTCACCACCTCACCACCTCAGTGAAAGTCCAAGCGCCTAGCTATTGAGCTATTGATGTACTGATGTTGGCCGCGGCTTTGGCCGCAAAAACAGCCAAGTGTGGCGCTCGGTACAACGCTTCTGTTTCCCCATGCGCAGACTTGCGCATAGGGAAAACGGGGGGGAGGGGTGGAGGGGGTGGAGGGGGTGGAGGGGGTAGAGGGGGGCCGTGAGCGCTCAAGACAGCGCTTTTCGTGTATAGGGAGGGTGGCCGGCGACTCGCTAACTTACACTATCCACCCGAAACGCCGGAGAAAACAGAACGCCAGTAAAACGCTCGGAGAGTCACGACAGTCGAGCACCACGGACAATATGAACGAGAGCGAGCGTGTCCGATGGCAAGACGGCGAGTTTGCCACATTGGATGATGTGGCAGATTTCATGCTACTTGGCGCCGAGCAGCTCTACACTGGATTGTTTCAGCGGTTAGAGCAGCGCTACGACGGTGTCATCCTACATGGCACTCAGGACGTGGCCTCCAGTTTCAAGGAGCCAGGGTATTGGGGCAGAACACTCGACCTGCCTACTGGAGAGACCTTCCAGGCACGATTCTCACCACTCTCGTTGCTTGACGGCGACGCGGAAGAACCCTTGATTGTCAAGTTTGCTACGCGGATCCGCGACGGCGACAAGTACAGAATTGCATGCTTTTTGGGGTTTGCGTCGGATATCTTTAACCACCACAGCGAAGAACTCTCTCTTCAATACTTTCTACAAAACCACAGATACAATTGCCGCGCAATAGGATGTCGTGGCTTGAACGTCCTGATGGCGAGTATTTTTAGACGCAAATGCGTTCCAAGTGCATGCGCCCAAAGCGTATTGGGGTCGTTCAATGCACAATGGTACGAGTCGATCCAAAGCACCTCATTTTCGCTTATTGCCGATGATTCGTCGTCTCGTTCGCCTTCGTCGCCTACAAAGAGAGGCGTCGGGTTAGAAGATCATAAAATGGCAGCTTCGTCCGCGCCCGGGTGGTCTATCATACATCTTATGGGAGAGCTCTTGGACGTCGATTTTATCGAGCAGACGACCGATCCACCTCGATCGTGTGAGATCAAAGGTTGCAACGAGTATTCGAAACAATGCTTTGACTACCACCTGGAAGCGGATTTGGATGCGAGCAACAAGGGCAACCAGCGATACTTTGTAGGAACAGACGCAGAAAAGAAAGCATTCTTGCTTGCCGACATGTTGTCCGCCAACGGGATCGTCAACTTTCGGTCCTCTCCGCATTTTAAGGACGTGTTGCCAGATCGGATTCTTGCGCCGTATGGCATGCCGCTTATATTAGCTATGGCGGTCAACCTGGCAATCAACTATTCAAAGTTTCCAGACTTGAAAGCTCCATCGGATGTTGACGTCTACGCAAACAATCGCCTGGACTCGATACTGAAAGGCTCTCATTATGCGTCACTTCCACACATAAAAGGAAGGTCATTTTGTATTGATGTTGTGGTGCAAAGCGCTTGGGCGTCTTGTGTCACGGTGACAGAGAATAACAATAAACAGAGACAGCGTAACCTCGACAACATTTGCTTTTGGCAACGTGTTGGGCAATTCCTGATCACCTCGCACTTTGGGAGGTGTCAGCAACCACGGGCGGGGGAGAGCGCGTGGCGCGTCGTCGACCCGATCGCGGTATGCAATGAAAAGATTGCCACTAGCAAGAAGTGGCGCACAGAAGGATCTGAGAAGACGCTGAATTTGCTATCGACGTCGATGGGCAACGCAAGCTCGGAGCTTGTATCCATGCTTCTTGGTGTTGAGCACTGGCTCCGAAGTGGCATAACGGGAAAGATATACCGTGGTGTATCCAAAAAGGGAAACAGAGAAAATGGAGGCAATGGAGGTGATGGAGGCAATGGAGACACACCCGACAATGCAGAATGGAACTATATGCCCGAGAAGGCACGAACGCGAGCTCATTTGGCACTCTCGTTGTCTCTTGGTCGTTTGAGCGACACCAATGAAGACACGACGAAACAAGCAAAAACGGAAGCAAATATGGATGCGCATACAACGAATCTGTACGCGCACATGTGTACTGCGGCTATGCAGAGCGCGATTTCGGAGTGTGAATCGGCATTGTTGTTGGGCACACAACAGCACCTCAAACATGAGTATGGGGCATACATTGTCTCTAGGGTCCAAGACAAGCCTTGCACCGACTGCGAAAGACCTATACATGTTTTACAAGGCATCCTGTTCTCGACAAAGCATTCTATGTGTACTGGGTGCTGCCTCAAACGGTGCCTGTCCTGCCTGAACGCTTATTGCGATAGCATCAACAATACAATGGAAACCGAAGCTGTTGGAAGCCGCTGTTGGTTTTGTGGCGCCGATCCGGCTCGTGTGACTGTCTCTTGTCAGCCAACTGGTATAACACGGACAGTGGAAAAGCGCACGCCAGTGGATAACACAGATACTCGTTGGATGATTGGACAGACGGGTGATGGACACACGTCTAAACTACGAGCATGTCAGTACGAACAGTGGACCGAGCAGAACTTGAAAAGCACTCCATCGGCCACTCCGTCGACGGTATCCAACGGAAAACCGAGCAAAAAGGCGAATGCCCAGTTGAAGGGTCGATCGGGTCAGAGTGCAAAGGGGCGCAAAAAGGCGTAAAGGAGTATAAAGGCGCTCGTTTGTAGATAAGGCAAGAGTAGACAGTGGTGAAATGAGAAAGAGTGCACGCGAGTAAACCCTAACGCCCACAACGCTGTAAAAAATGACGTTCCACTGCTCGGCAACAAAATGGAACTTGGTTAGCAAATCGGGGGAATCGGAACTGAAAGTGTGTATAGAGGGCGCAAAGGATATGAAAGCGTTACGTGTCGATCCGAATCTTATGAACGCACGCAATGGCGGATACTTGCAGGTCGTCAACGATAAACTTGGTAGCTTAGAAGCGGAATACGACATTGATGTCTACAAGCAAACAAAGGCGTGTGCGGCAAAACACTTTGCCTTGAACCAAGAGAACGAGAACATATTATCGCCAGAGGAGAAGGTCGAGGTCCTTCAAAAATGGCATCGCTTTCTCACGAACGAGCACAAGGATGCGAAACAAAAGGAAATGAATAAGAAGATGTACGAGTTTTACAAGATGGCCGAATACGCAAACGACACAAAGAATCAGGTATGGATGAAAACGTATGAAGAGGGGAAGGAGAATCGTCCTTTCGTAATCAACGTAAAGGCGAAATACACTGCCGATGCCGTAGAAGAAGTATCGCCCCGTCTCCAAGCGGTCGTCACGTACACGTCGGATGATATCGGGACGAGGTGGCTTGGTGTGATCGAGGCATCGCCCGAGAACACCGAGGGTGTCGACCGTCATTACAATATGTCGGGGGAGATTGACCTCTTCAAGACGTCGGACGAGATGAAGGATGCGGTCTCGTCGTACACAAAACGCAACAATGGCCACAAGATCTCTTTGGCGGTCTTTGCAGTCGAATCTGAATTGTTTAGGCGGCAGATTGGATCCTTCGATTTCGATGTGCACTATCGATCCAGGAACATCGACGACGAAACGCGTGTGTACGAAAATCGGTGCAATGGAGAGGGGGGAGTTGTGAAGACCAAAACCAAGAAGATGCTCATTGCCATTGATAGGTTGCCCTCTTGTGGGACGAGAGACGAGACGTCACACTTGAAATATCCGGAGGCGCGCCTTTCCGTTATCGATGTACACGATTTGCCTGTGGATGACGAGCGTGTCGCAAAGATTGGTGCGCTGAGCAGGGAGGAGATGTTGAACGGCCTGCAGGTGGACATTGACGATTACGCCGATGCCTATCATAACCTTCGCACGACATTCGAGTCCAAATACAAGTGCGAATATGCACCCGCATCGACGGAAGAAGACAAAACGTTCTATGGTGAATGGTATGATGTGTCTAGTAACATGCTACTGACGTACAACCGTTTTGCAGATAACGACCGCATCGACAACGAGGAAATGAAGTATCGAACAGAAGAGCTTGTGCGTGGCATTGAACCTTTACTCGTACAGATTGTTGCAGATGATACTAATCATTGGATGGACGTATGCAAGACAAATGCTAAAGACGTGGCAGACATGGCGTTGGGCATGATAAAAGCCCGTACGCTCATCGGGTCCGAGGTGACGTGGACGGGGAAGCTGACGGATGCGCAATGCGAGCAGCTCCACGCAAACGCAGTGGAGATGCTGGCGGTGAGCACGGAAGAGGAAGAAGAAGAGAAGGAAGAGGAGGAGGAAGAGGAGGAGAAAGAGGAGGAGGAAAAGGAGGAGGAAAAGGAGAAGGAAGAAGAGGAGGAGGAGAAAAGGGAGGAAGAGGGGGGAAAGAAAGGGGAAAGTGGCGTTGTTATAGGAAAGCCGTGGTCGAAGAAGCAACTTGAGGAAGGGGCCCATGTGCTGAAATTGAATCCAGACGGTTTATTCACGAGCCTGGTGACTATCTTAAAGGTGGTTGACGACAACTCTGATGAAGTGCATACCGCGCAGTATGAGGTCAAAGTTCATAACGGCGGCCTAATTCAGACAGTCACATCCGACCAGCTTACAAATCGGTATGAACAGGCAATTAAGCTATGCATGAGGATTAAAGCAGATTCCAACGATGGAGAGGTTGTTTATGACGAGTTTTTTTTCCCTGCTGATACCGACATGTGGACAGATGCCGAGCCCGCTGGTTCTGGAGGCAATGCGATGATGACGTACGCGTACACTAAGCGCGAAAACAACCAATACATGCTAGCAATCCTACTTCCTCACGATCAGTCCGAAAACACCGAAGCTGATACCATCTTTATGGTTGGGAAAACGGCGTACTACAACATGGAGATTCGCGACGTCGTCGATACGTATCCAGTGTTGAATGAATTGGCACCTGCCATTTTCACGCGTCGCAATCTGACGGCGTATTGGTTTCTAAAGTGGGTTACAGATGCACCTTTAGACGATCCGACAATTCTCCTCGAAAACGAACCCCCTATCGATCCTGTGTGGGAGTATTACTTGCAGGCGTTTCGGTCTCTGAATTGACGAAATGGTGCGTGAGGAGTAGGGTTAGTGTGTGCTGGATGATTTGAAGTCAAAGGAAATTAGCAATGTAGTCTGATTGCGTGTGCTACAAAAACACCATTCATACTCACACCAACCTTTTTCCTCACGGACACTCGATAACACGATCCACATTGGGCCTGGACCGCTTCATAATCTCGCGTGCGAGGACGTGCGAACGGAGACGAGACGGTCGAATCTCGCTCACGATGACTGGCTGTCCACCCTCCACCGCACGTCTGCCTTCTTCCGCGAGCCTCTCGTATGTCGCTGGGCAGTGTTCGCGAATGTACTCTTCCGAAGCGTCAATGCGAGCTTTAAGGTCGACCAAATGGCGGACGTGATGGGAAGGGTCGCGCAGCTGCAAGGCATTGATTTTCACCGCGCCTGGCACGCAAAGTTTATTCTTGGAGGCTTTCGATACCATGTAGATGTTGACAATTGTAACGGTTTTAACGCTTTGGCCGACCTCCGGGGTGTGAGCAACGCCAAATCGGGGCAAATTGGTCACCAAATCCGCCATTGTGGCCAGAGGTGCCATCATAAGCGCCGTCGTGAGCGCTCACGACGGCGCTTTTTCGGAACGAGCTCGAGCCTGAGCAACGTTCAGCCGTTTCATTTGCGCTTTGTAGGTGGCCTGATCTACGGGATAATACGCATTCTCCTTGATTGCATCAATCAGTATCGGTAATCTCTTCCTGCCGTTTTGAGAGCTGACCCCCTCTTCCCTGTATCTATCCATAATCTTTGCTTGAATATCAACGACCGCAAGATAAATGCTGGCCGGTACCGGAGGATAGTCTGGGCGAGATGATCGAAATGCAGACGACGCGTCATGTATTCTCCTCATTGCACGAACGACCGATGCGTTCTTGTGATTGATGAACGCTTCGACGGCTTGAGAAACATTCACGAGAACGAGGTCATAGGGAATCTCTCTTGGTTTTTCACCTGGAAGGTTCACCCACGTAATATAAGGTCGAATGCCATTTATGTGGTGATAAACGACATAGTTTATGAATGCCCGCTTGTATGCGGCAGCCGCGTCTTCATCAGACAAGCCTTTCACCGATCTATCCACAACGAATAGGGTCGGCAATACCTCCGCCATCCCAGCGTTTTGCTCAAGCGTATATTTGCTGGTATGATTCGACATGTACTTGAGCATCCGTCTCCAAAGAACCTTGTCGCGGCAACCTAAGAAGTTACCCCCCTTCTGCGAAAGCTTACATAGCTCCAGATACGTAAGCAATCCCTGAATGGTGCTCATGATTTCGGGATCGAGTTGTAAAATGCCGACTAGCAAAGGAACCGGCTCTATATACCCCGGAGCCGAAATTTCGGCTGTTGGAGGGTACACCAGCGCATCCACAGAGGCTGCACTGAATTTACGAGACAGTTGGTCGATCGAAAGACAGTTCAAATTAGGAAGCATGGTGGTGTTTGTGATCGTTATATACTAATATGGTACGCATGTGTTACTTATCAGACTGACGGTGACAGTGTGCTTTCAAAATCCGGTGCCGGCACGCGCGGCGACACGCCTTTCCAAATCGCGAAGCGTGCCGCCAGTTTCACTTCCGGGCAGGCGAATTCCACGCCGTTGCTCCTTGAGCTCTCTATAAAGCGAGTGCATGGCAAACGCGCCGGCACAGGACATTACAAACATGAGAAATAAAAGACACCACATCCAGAATGGCACCATGTATGTATGGAACATGGGCGGCTCTCCTGGCGGTGGCGTGCTTGGTGGGCAAACTATGAGAGGGGGGTATGGGGGTTCCGCTGGTGGTGATGGCGGTCCCCTTGGAGTTTCATCGCCAAAGAGCCCTGCCAGTAGATTCGATGGCATGGATACAATATTTGTCATCATCTCACCCATTCTTTCCCTCCCCTAATCATTACCCATGAACGGAAAACCATCCTTGTATAGCGTCGCGATATTTTGACACGATGGGAACAAGGAACCACAAAAGTAACGCCATGAGGAATACGAGCTCGACGATTGATTGTGCTCGCACCTCGCATTTTTTGTATTGTTCGTTTGAGCAGCACGTCGCATTTATCACTGCATCACCATCACTGTCGGCGATGCTCTCAATATCTGGACAGTCGGAATTATCACCGCCGCTTTCGTCGGCGTCGCTACCACCGCTACCACCG
>Ga0160422_10000872_pt1 | contig 18536 bp, 16 predicted proteins | sample Fk160mmetaG_FD_108192 | JGI IMG/M metagenome (GOLD analysis project Ga0160422, IMG submission 108192) | Marine microbial communities from the Central Pacific Ocean - Fk160115 60m metaG | ecosystem: Environmental > Aquatic > Marine > Oceanic > Photic zone | place: The Central Pacific Ocean... | reverse complement strand
TGGCGGACCTCCGGATGGCGGACCTCCAGATGGTGGACCTCCAGACGGTGGGCCACCGGATGACGGCTCATCGGGGGACGATGGCGGAGGGCCATCCGATGATGCCGATGAAGGACCGGCGGATGAACCAGGAGACGACGACGACGGGGGACCACCCGACGACGGAGAACCCGAGTGCGAGGATCTCGACGCCCTAGGTGCCGAGGACCTCGGAGATGCCACAGGCGAGAGCATCGCGTCCGGCACAACGGACGACATGACGGACTTCTACGAATCAGACTGTGCACGCCCAGAGGAAGACGGCGTCGATCAACTGTTTACATGGAAGAGCCCTCGAGACGGCTGCTACCGGTTCACCACTGAAGGCAGCAGCTACGACACCATCTTGAGCTTCCACGCCGCTTGCGACCTCGAAGAATTCGACTGCGATGACGACGGCGGACCGTACCCCAGTTCAGTGTTGGTCCGCGCGTTCGACAGGGATGATGACCTCGTCATCGGGCTCGACTCATGGTCATACGATGACGAATCTGGCGAGTATGTGTTGACGATTGAAATGCTGAGCACTGACCTTGTCATCGACGACATTCTGGGCAGCGAGACGGGTGAGTACGTTGTCTTGGGCTCGACGATTGACGCAAGCGACGACTACGCGGGTGCGTGCTCGGAAACGGGAGGACCAGACAAAGCGTACGAGTGGACCGCCCCAACAACGGGATGCTGGGAGTTCAGTACGCTGTACAGCGGATTTGATACCGTGCTCCGATTGTATGAACCCGATGGTGAAACCTGCGCAGGATCCGGCGAGTTGGACTGCGACGATGATGGCGCTGCTGGTCGCACAAGCGCCCTGCAGACAGAGCTTGCTGAGGGCGAATCCATCGTGGTGGTCGTCGACGGCTATGATGCTGGCGATTCTGGATTGTTCGCGCTGCACGTCTTTGAGTGCGAATCCACTGATGAGCCTGATGCCGATGGCGGATCGTAATCCGCTGGTCTCGCGTCCCCCACGCCGATGGCTACCGGCTATCCTGATACTCAATAATCAACTGGCGCAGGTCCTTGGGGGCCGCCGCACCCCACCGCGACTCCGAAAGGACCACATCGTTCCGAGCAAAGGCGAGAATGTGCCGTTCCGGGCCGAATGAAGCCGTCGTACGCAGGTAATACCCGCCATGGTCGAGAATACTCAGGAGCACTTTGTCATCCGGGTGGCCAATCACGGGCATCGCCTGCAGCGGATCCGTGACTGGGGTCTGAGAGCGCACCAAGATCAATGCTGGGCTGTGCGATCGAAAATACTGTTCGTCCCATTCCTTTTCGTTGAGAACCCCATCTTGACTGGCGATGTGGCGATCGGTAAGCCCCACCATGTCATAGATTGCGCCCTCGAATATCCAGCCAAACAATCCGATGTCGACCAAACCGACGGAACGCAACCCCTCTGCCTGCGAACGCTCCGCTAGGGTTTGGAGCACACGAGGTTCCGTCAGTCCAGCTTGAGGATGAAGAACGGCCGACATCAACGACCCCACAATGCACCCCGCAGCACCCATGAGACCCGCTCGCCGCGAAGACGATGCTGCCACAGCGATGCCGGAGCCCATCACCATTAGCCACGTCACCAAGGTGAAGCGACGATGGCCCGCCATCCAATCTCCGCCCGACCACACCGTGCCTGCACCCAAAATCAAGGCCAAACACACGAACCAACGGGTCCATGGGTGGTGGGTCCAGACTGCCACGAAGCTCAATAGTCCCACCCCTCCAAGCCCGTAGCATAGGAAGCTCCATCCGTACTGCAAGCCAGCCATGGCATCGGGCGGTTTGGCGTGGAATGTATTGGGTACGAGCGCACCGTAATAGGCCCAGCGAAACCACTCGAGTCCGACGACGGCGACAGCAAACACCAAAATCATTGGCCACGAACGCCGCCCCAGAAACCGGATTGCAGCTGCGCACAACAGGCCACCGACAAGAACTCCCTCGGGGCGCGTCAGAGCGAGCGCACCGAGCAGGAGTCCGCATGCCCACACACCCCATACACGTCCTTCGTATCCACGCAGTCCACAGGCGATCGACGCCACAAACAGAGCACCCCAAAGGCTGGTCTCCAGTCCACTCAAGGCGTGGTAGATCGTCGACCCCGATGCCACAATCATGGCACCAGCGACAGCCTGCGACGGCCACGGGCGTGCACCCATTCGGATTGCAATTCTGCCGACCAGACTGACAGTGATCCATGCGGCTGTCAGCAACAACGCTAGCCCGACACCCCTCGCCCACACCATGGGGCTCTGCGAAGGGAAGACTGCAATCCACCCACCGGAAAGGATGGTCCACAGCAGGTTTGTCATTCCCTCCACAGGGGCCTCACCCGGATTGAAGGTCAGGCCGTCGCCGCGCACCCAGTTTCGGGCAATTCGGAATGAAATCCATGCATCATCGATCCCATATCCAGGGTCCCGAAAACGACTCGCATGAGTCACCACCCCGACTGCCGTAATGGCAGGCACCACCCACGACTTGTAAAACAGCGATGACGGAGACGAAATGATGGAATGGCTCCCGTACAGACAGGCCCGCGATGGCTGCCAAGCTAAACCAACGGGCACGAGGCCATAGTAATGCACACAGCCAAGCCGGGGGCCAGCAACGAGCCTCGGCGACGAAGACGCCATCGAATAAACGGTCTACGCCTGCGCCGATGTCTCGCCCGCGCCACTACTCCATATAGCCAAGTTCTCGAAGCTTGGAGCTCGTTGCATCCACGGCGCGTGCATCCGGCAACGGTCCGTAGTCGCGGGCACGCCGATCCATCCGGAGTGCGTCGATCGCGGACTTCATCTCCTTGGGTATCGGCTGGAGAGTTGGGCGAAGTTCCGCGGAATTCGAGTGACGATCGTAGGCATGGACTTGCTCGCCTTGTGACGTGCTCTGACTGACGACCGTGAGGTCCAGCGATCGAATGGAGAGTTCTTTCCCTTGACCCCCAACCGGGACACAGTCCAACACCTCGACATCCTTGCAGTGCGAACTCTCACTCGCCACGAGGTTCCGAACGGGATCCGTTCCGGTCAGCGAAAATCCATCGCTTGCCCTTGACCGAAGCGATGCAACCTCTAAAACGGTTGGGGCCACATCCACAAGACTCACCAGTCGTGCATCCGCGGTCCCCGCCTTCCGGTTCTGGGGGAGCTTGATCACCAGAGGAACATGAGTCTGTTCCACATGGGCGGAGGTACCGTGATCAAACCAGAGACTGCGCTCACGAAACCCTTCTCCGTGGTCGGCCAGCACCACAATTAATGCATCGTCGTACCGCCCCAGCGCCTTCAGCGCATCGACAACCATGCCCACGGAGGAATCTGCTCGCTCAACGCCACGGGCATACAGTGACTCGAACAGCTCGTGCTGGGTGATCGTCCCAATGCGCTGGTAGGACGGAAAATGGCGCAGATGCGCAGGGTCTTCCTCCCAACTCTGGGTCAGCTCAGAGGGCTCAGCCAGCCGTGCCAGCGGTCCATGCGGGTCAAAGGTATGGAACCACCCAAATATCGGACCGTCTTGGACGCTCAGCCATGCGCCCATCGATGAAGCAGTCTCGGCGCCATCACGGTTTCGATTTTCACCGCCGTTGTAGACTGAAAACCCGCGGTCGAGACCGAGGGCTCTCCGCAGCGTGAAGGCCGATACAAAGGCCCCCGTTCGGTAGCCTGCTTCCGCGAAAGACTGCGCCAGTGTGACGTGTTGATCCGCCAGCGGCTCCCCTCCCCTAAACAGATTGGTGAACACTCCATGACGCTCAGGATCCAGTCCTGTCATGACGGATGCAAAGGCCGGCCCCGTCACGCTAACGGGAGAAAATGCCTCCGTGAACCGGATCCCATCCGCAACCAGCGCATCGATGTTGGGGGTCGATGCGGGCGAGGAGGCATTGTAAGCGGAGACGTGATCGACGCGGAGAGTGTCCACCGACAAGATGAACACATCGGGGGCGTCCGAGCGAAACCATCCGCACCCAACAGTGACCACAAGGTAGAGCACTACACCCATTGTGCTGCACGCGTCATCTTGGGTACGGCGCCGCAAGCGGTCTGCATTTCTTCCCTGCCGTTCATCTAAAGGCTCCCGGTGCGATAGGGTTTATCGGCCATAACAAGGAGGCGACATGCCCATCATTGCCGCGGTTCAACTCAACGGCTCTTCCGACATTGAGCGGAACCTCCGAACCACCGAAGCCTTGGTTCGAGAAGCTGCTGCCTGCGGTGCAACATTCGTCGCGACACCGGAGGCCACCACGTACCTCGGGCCACACGCAGAAAAAATAAAACTGGCGGAGGCAATCGATGGACCAACCCATCAGCGATTGGCCCGACTCGCGGCGGAACTCCGCATCACGCTGCTGGTGGGGTCCGTGGCAGAGCGCAACGATGGAACCAATGCTTTCAACACCTCCCTTCTGTTCGGACCCGACGGTCGGCCTCTCGCCACATACCGAAAAATGCACCTGTTCGACGTCGACCTCAGCGAATCTGGTGGGGTGTGCTTTCGCGAGAGCGACACCACCGCGCGCGGAACCGAGGTCGTCGTTGCAGAGGCACCGATCGGCAAGGTGGGCCTGAGCATCTGCTTCGACTTGCGATTCCCCGAAGTGTATCGAGCCCTGTGCGACCAAGGAGCCGAAATTTTAGCGGTTCCATCTGCATTCACCATGATGACCGGTAAGGACCACTGGCACACCTTGTTGCGCGCGCGCGCCATCGAAAATCAAGCATGGGTCGTGGCCCCGGCCCAATGGGGCCCCCATGACGACAAGGGTCTGCGAATGTCCTACGGACATTCGCTGATCGTCGACCCGTGGGGAACCGTGGTGGCAGAGTGCGGTGACGGCGAAGGGTTTTGTCTGGCTGCCTACGACGCCAGCCGAACCCAACGCGTGCGGACGCAAATTCCCATGACTGAAAACCGAATGCTGTGACGGGTCAGGGCTCCCGACGACGAACCAGCATGGCGATCAAGGGCAGCATCAGCCACGCTCCCGCCTCGCGGATCCCCGTTCCTTGCGGGGCAATGCAGCCACCGCCTGTGACCGTACACTTTTCGACGTAGGGGGTGAGCGTCACCACGCGAATTGAGTCCCCACCCGTGGTGTTTTCATTCAGTCGGTCGCAATCCAACACCACGACAGCCTCAACATCATCGCAGTCATTGAGATCATTCGGTGTTCTGTAAAACACTCGGTTCGCCAAGATTTCTTCGCCTTGGTTGTTCTGGTCAGCCAAGCCGTCGTCACCAATCGCGACCAGTTTACCGACAGGCTGCCCATCCCCGTTGTTGAGGTCATTGAGTGTCCATACACATTCGCCTTCACAACCCGATTCGAGTTGCACGACGCTTCCAACCTCAGACACTTCCATGCGTTCGGTATTTTCGTTGTAGTCCGCAGTATCGGTCTCAACATAGTCAATGACACCGCAGTTTTGGTCTTGGGCGTGCACCGGGGCAATCAACGTCAGCGCAGTCAGAATGGAAATCATGCCGTCTCCTTGGGGTGTAGCATAGCGCATGGAGGGGGTGGGAAGCCACCGTCGTTATTCACCAAGCAGAGCATCAACCGTCTGTTGGTCCGCGCTCGGGAACGCATAAGCTTCAAACTCGGCAGGCGCGACCCACCGTACGGTATAGACCTCTTTGGGGATCGGCTGGTCGACTGTGGTGGCGCAATAGACCTGCATGTCGAGGTGGTAACGGTCGTACTCATGACTGACGCTCATCGAGAGTTCGCCAATTTCGATGGCGATTCCGACCTTCTCTTCCAACTCTCGCGCCAATGCGTCACGGTCGGACTCGCCCGCCTCCACTCTCCCTCCCGGAAACTCCCACAATAACGGCAGCACGGCATGGGGGTTTCGCTGCGTGATTAAAAATCGACCATCTCGCTCGATTCGGGCCGCTACCACCCGGATGCGGGGTTTGCTCACGGGCATGTTCGATCCAGTGACCGAAGGCGCCCGTCCGCTTCGTTCTTGACGGAACCGCTGGAGCTGGACGACAGCCGACAATACTGCCGCACGGCCTCATCAACGCGGCCCTGCTTCTCGTTCACATAGGCCAGCCCGAATCGCGCGTCTGCATAGCTACCGTTGGCCGCGAGTGCCGCGTTGAAGTGCGTGCGGGCGGCCTCGAAATCGCCCCGATCAATTTGCGCCCATCCCCGGTCCGTTTCCCTGCTGGCACTTGGCTTTGGCGGAACAGGCTTTTTGGTCTTCGCACTCGCAACGGGTGCCCTTTCGGCGGGCTCGGGCGCATCGGTGGCGGCGTCCGACGGAGAGCGGTCGTCTTCAGAAGCCGGATTTTCTTGAGTCTGCGCATTCACGGCAGGCGGAATGACTTCCTCGACGGCATCGGTCGGGACCGATGGCTGGTCTTCTTGGGCCTCACTCGCGGTCTCGACCGGTTGCACGTCCGTGGGCACAGTCAACGGCGCGACCTCTTGAGCATCTGGAACCTCTTTACTGGCCGCCGATGCAGATGATTCATCCGCTTGGTTTAGCCACTCCAGCGCTGCGTATCCGCTGCCGGCGAGCGCGCCGAGAAACAACAACCACCACACCAACATGTTGCTGCCACGCTTTTGGTCCCAGTCCAGTTCATCATCGTCATCATCGAGGGAACTCACCGCGAGCGATGCTTGCTCTTCGGAGAAGAAGTCCTCTTCATCAAAATCCATACCAATGCCGTCTTGGGTCGACGAGGACTGGACATCAACCGTCCCGGAATCATCCGGCAACGCTTCGCCCAGATCCCACTCTTCGACCGTGACCGCCACTGCATCGTCAGCCGGATCCGGCGACACACTCTCGGCATCATCGGACGGTGCTTCAGCCATTCCAGTACCAAACCCCGACGCGTTCACAGTGCCTGCGTCAGCGCCCCGTTCCGCCGTTGATGCTGGGCTTTGTTCACGGTACTCGATCGCTTCGAAGTCCGTCGGTTTGGAGACCGCATCGGGTCCGTCCGATACCGACGTGCCGATTGATTCCGACGCGCCACTGCTCGCCAGTCCGGCCGGCCGGGCAAATAATGATGTCCCTTTTGGCTTGATGGTCTTGCGGGTGCTGTTTTCTCCAGAGTCTGCATCCCTCGAGCGCCTGTCTGGCGTCTCCTTTGGCGGATCCCGAAACGTTTCGGTGGCTTGGTTTGAGCGGTCCGCATCCGAAACGAGCTTGAAAAACACCCCAAACTCTTCAAGCTCGCCGATTGGCTGGTAGGAGCCCCCGTCAACCGAGACGGTATCGCCCACCGATACGCGCCGCTCGGCAATCCATCGCTGCATGGTGGCTGAATCTTTTACGTTGTACGTTTTTCCGTTTTGCTGAAGCACAAATTTCGCGGGACTATCGACCGTCGCCTGCGCAGTGGAGTTCGAGGCGTCATCACGAAGTGGGATTGACACCCCACACGCGGTGCACCGAAACACCAGATTCTGCAGCCGCCCAAACGGCGCGGCTGGTGGGTCAATTTCGTATTCGGCTTGGCACTGACTGCAGACTATCTGCACGGAACAACTCTCGGAGGTAACGACACGGGGTCAGGGGGTCATCTGCTGAATCATGATTTCGATCGCCCGGGCATCGGGGGGTCCGCTTCGCAGGTAAGACTGGTAGTGCGAGTTGGCTCCCGATATGTCGCCCTGCTCTTTGGCCATGTGGCCCAAGTATTTGTGCGCGGTGACGGCGCCACCCGCGAGTGCGGCGCGCAACTCCACCTCCGCCGCATCAATGTTGCCGTCCTTGAAAAGAGCATGGCCCAGCTTTGCGCGGATCGACATGTTGGTGGGGTTCAACTCCAAAGCAGACCGGTACGCCCCCGCTGCCTCTTCATACTTGCCCGACCGCGAAGCCATGTCACCCTGCCCAATGTAGTCGGCCGCGGACATGCGTTGTTGCCCCGGGGCAGGCAGGCCCAGCGTCGACCCAGCGGATCCGGGCGGCGCGAAAGGCGCCTTTGCTTTCGCACCCCTCAAAAACTCATCGGGGACCTTCGCAATCAGTTGGTCTTCTTCCACAGAGAATGCATCCATGTCTTCGGTCTTCACATCCTTAAGCGCCGCATTCAGCTCCTTTTCCATGCGACTGCGCGCGTCCGCAGCGGCCTTTTCGATCTCGGCTTGCTTCGCATCATCAGACTCTTTTTTCTTCTTGGCAGCTTGAGCCGTATTGTCCACGGCCACCTCATCCGGTTGACTGATCCCAATGTACGCAGCCACAGAACAGGCCAGCAATCCCCCGATGATGATGAAGCGGGTTCGCTTTTCCTTCGCCTCGGCTACTTGGGCCGCTTTCTGCTTTGTCTGACGACGCTTCCGCCCGGTCGCCTTCGCCTCACGCGATTGCTTGAGCGCCTCAAATGGATCAACAAACTGATGGGGATTTTTATCTTCGCTGCCTGTCTTGGCCACCGTGTCCACCGCGTTCTGCTCTGAACCGCGGCGGGCTGCAGCGGGTGCTTGCGAGGCGACCGACTGAGAGGCCTGCTGCAGGAGTGAGTCCATGTCCAATTCGATGCCGCCGTCATCGTCCTCCGCCGCCGCTTCAACCGCCGCGAGGAGTTGGTCCGCAATGTCATCCGCGCTGCTGACGGGCTCCGGAGCCACCGGAGAGGGGTCATCACCGTCCAGACCCAGCTGACCAAGCAGGTCCGACGCGATTGCCTCCGCGTCTTGATCATCCGGCGCGCTTGTCGATTCATCCGATGAGGGCCCATCCGTCGATTCCAACGGCGGAGGCTGTCCGGTTTCCGGTGCTGCGGCATCAGGTGCCGAACCCTTCGCGGCATCGCGAGCGGCGACGTAGGTGTCAATAAAGTGCGCCTCGAGGTCGCCGATGGTGTTGATGACCGTCCACTCGGAGCCGTTATGACTCAGACCGTCGGTATCGCTTACCCGACCCTCTTTGAGGTATCGACGAAGCGTTTTGTAGTCCGAAAAGTCATAGACGAGGCCAATGCCTGTCTTGACCTTCCACGTTGAAATGCCCACTGACTTGAAGTCGAGAGCATGAACATCGGTGGGCCGCTCAACGGCCGGCGCAGCACCTTCCTGTTCTTCTTCTTGGTACACCACAAACACGTGACTGCAGCCCGGGCAGGTAATCCGCGCGCCACGGCCTTGGATACGGTCCTTATCGAGCCGATATCGGGCTCCGCAATGTTCGCAGGTGACGACCATGGGTGTGGGTTTCTCCGGGCTGAACCGACGTGACACGCTACCATCGGTTCTGACACGCTCGCAACGCGCAATCGCGCGCGGGCTTTCAGTTCAAGACAACCTCTAACTTGGCAAACCGGGCGTACACGGACTTCGCTCCATGCCGGTCAAACCGAATATGGAGCTTCAGGTTCTGCTGTGCTCCTTCCACTCGGCTGATTTCGCCCAATCCGAAGCTGGGGTGCATCACCCGAGTTCCAGGCTGAAACTCGGAGGGATCTTCGGGTGTAAAGGTACGCAAGTCCGCCGGGCGTTCGGCGGGAGCCGCGGGGCGTCGTCGCGTTGGCGAAGGAAAGCGAGAGGTTGAAAAGCCCGTCTGAGTCGCCCACGATGGTCGTGCAGGCTCCCGATCACCACCGAGAACATCGTCTGGAATTTCCGCCAAAAACCGACTTGGCTCTGCGGTTTGAAACCCAATTCCCATCACGAGTCGACGGCGCGCACGGGTCAAGTACAGCCGCTTCATGGCGCGCGTGAATGCCACATACACAAGACGCCGTTCTTCTTCGAGGTCCTTCTCGAGCTCACGAGCTCGATGATGGGGAAACCCGCCCTCGACCATGCCCACGCAGAACACAACCGGGTATTCGAGCCCCTTCGCGAGGTGCGCCGTGAGAAGTGTCACGGCCCCCTCATCATCAAATCCCTCCGGCAACTCATCGGATTGACCCGAGAGGCTGGCTCGATCAATAAAGGCCTGCAGTCGATCCAGTGGATGCAGCTCACCGTCTTCGATCACATCGTCTTCAACCGCCCGAGAGAGTTCGTTGATGTTCTCGAGGCGTGCCTGCGCTTCCGGGGTGTCTTCCGCGCGCAACGCCTCCAAGTACCCGCTTTTCTCAGCGACAAGCAACACAAGCTCGCCCGGAGAGATCGCATTGACCTGAGTGCGCGCAAACTCCAGCAGGTCACTGAACGCTTTCGCACCCTTCCGACCGCGGCCCTTGCCTTGACCCCAGATCGAGGCGGCGGCCAGAAGTGGAGAGCCATCTCGTTGCGCTTGGTCTTGAATCCCACGCAATGCAACAGCACCAATCCCTCTGGCCGGCACGTTGATCACCCGGAGAAACGCCATGTTGTCGGTGGGGTTGAGAATCAGCTTCAGGTAGGCCAGCATGTCCCGAACCTCTCGCCGCTCGTAGAACTTTCGCGCCCCCACGAGAATGTGCGGCACCCGTGCGCGCACAAAGGCTTGCTCGAAGGGACGCGAGGCCGCATTGGTTCGGTAAATGATGGCGAAGTCGCGGTACCGGTAGCCTTCACCTCGCAAGCGTTGGACCTGACGCAAGACGCGACCGGCTTCTTCAGTGTCGTCCGCGGCAATCATCAACTCGACCTTTTCGCCTTCATCGACCGAGGTCCACAACTCCTTCTCCATCCGGCCTTTGTTGTTCTGCACCACCCCGTGGGCCGCTTTTAGAATCGGCGAGGTGGACCGATAGTTTCGCTCGAGACGAACAACGAAGGCGTCTGAAAAGTCTCGCTCAAAATCGAGAATGTTTCGGATGTCTGCGCCACGAAAGGCATAGATTGATTGGTCATCATCGCCAACAACGGCGAGGTTTCGATGCTGGCCAGCCAACAGCTTCACAAGCTTGTATTGGGCGAGGTTTGTATCTTGGTACTCGTCCACCATGATGTAGCGATAGCGCTCTCGGTACCGCTCCAGCACCTCGGGGTGTTCATCGAACATCCGAACGGTAAGGTTCAGCAGGTCATTGAAGTCGACCGCATTTGCCACACGGAGGTGCTCCTCATAGGCGCGATAAACCCGAATCATCGGATCGCCGATTGCAGCTCGACTGGATGCCGCATACGCCGCGGCGTCCTGCAATTTGACCTTGGCTTGGTCGATCACGGACCTCATCTTGGCCACTGGGAATGCTTTCACATCGATGTTGGCTTCCTTTGCCAAGTTGCGGAGCAACCGCGACGTGTCGTCGGTGTCGTAGATCGTAAAGTTCTGCTTGTACCCCAAGACTTCTATGTCTCGACGAAGAATTCGGACGCACGCCGAGTGAAATGTGCTGACCGTGACGCGATCCGCGTCTGGACCCACCAACTCGCGAACGCGCTCACGCATCTCCGAAGCGGCCTTGTTGGTGAAGGTCACGGCGAGGATGTTCCACGGCTTCACGCCCTTACTCAGCATGTAGGCAATGCGGCGGGTCAACACACGCGTCTTTCCCGACCCTGCACCCGCCAGAATCAGCAGCGGACCGTCAACACGCGCGACCGCCTGAGCTTGTTCTTCATTCAGTCCTTCCAGACAGGCATCAGCATTCATTTTGATCCTCGCGCGCGGCGAGCGCGAAACCGTTCAGCGGCTCCATCGATGTTCTTCTGCGTACCGCGTGCAATGCCAACGGAGGCCGCGGGGACATCCTTGGTAATGACGGACCCCGCGCCCACGATGGCTCCCGCACCGACCACAACGGGGGCCACCAAAGCCGAGTTCGATCCGATGAAGGCGCCCTTACCGATCTCCGTCTTGCTCTTGGCGAACCCATCGTAGTTGCAGGTGATGGTGCCTGCGCCAACGTTTGCCCCCTGTCCGACCGTCGTGTCGCCGATGTAGCTGAGGTGATTGACTTTCGAACCCGGGCCCAAGCGACTCTGCTTCACTTCCACGAAGTTCCCGACCTTCGCGCCCTCTCCGATCGAAGACCCCGGTCTCAGGCGCGCATACGGCCCGACCGATGCGCGGCTTGCGACGGTGGCGGACTCGAGAAGCGAGAAACTGAGTATCCGGGCGCCCTCCGCGACTACAGAGTCGCTGATCTCACAATGCGGGCCGACCTCGACGCCGCGGCCAAGGCGAGTGGCCCCTCGCAGAACGACACCGGGTCCGACCGTCACGTCCGCATCCAGTTCTACCGATGCATCAATGATCGCGCTGCTGGGATCGATGAAGTCGACACCATTGCGTCCATGTTGTTCCACGATTCGTGCCTGCAGCACCCGACGAGCGCACGCCAACTCCCAGCGGTCATTCACACCTTGAACCTCATCGAAGTCAGCGTGCACGACCACCCGGCACCGGCCGGACTGCGACGCCAGTTCAACAACATCGGTCAGGTAAATCTCATTTTTGTGAGCATGCGGCTTCAGTGTGGGAAGGACTGCACGCAGCCATTCAATACTGAAGCAGTACACCCCGGTGTTGATCTCGGTGATTGTGGACTGCTCCGGCGAGCACTCTTTTGCTTCAACAATTCGCCAAGGAGAGCCGTCATTCTGACGCTCCATCCTTCCGTAGTGGGCACCATCCCCCACAACGGCAGTCAGCACCGTGACCGCTGCATCCTCATGGGCCCCACGCAGCGCTTGGAGTGTGGACGCCCGTATGAGCGGTGCATCACCGGAAAGCACGATAACCGTGCCGGTGTCGGGCAAGACGCTCAATGCACTCGACACGGCATCGCCCGTGCCTCTGGTCTGCTCTTGTCGCGCGAATCGCACAGAGCGAGACGCGAGCGCACCCCGCACGGCTTCTTCTTGATGGTTCACCACCACCACGGGGGCCAACTGTGCCGCTTGTGCCGCGAGGACAACATGCTCGACCATGGGCAATCCGACCAAGGGGTGCAGTACCTTGGCAAGGTCGGACTTCATTCGCGTGCCCCTGCCTGCGGCGAGTATGATGGCGAAGTCGCTGTGATCGGTTGTCATGGAACCCTCCGAGCTTACGCTGTAACACCGGATTGCGGCCACCGAATCCCGCAGCTAAGCAGATACACGAACTCAAAACCCTGCCCCCAGTTTGGGCTTCCAAGGAGTCATAATGTCGAAGAATGTTTTGGTCGTACTGTCCGGTTGCGGTGTCTACGATGGAAGCGAGATCCACGAGGCCGTCATCGCGCTGATCGCGCTCGCGGAAGCAGGCGCATCGGTGACCTTTGCCGCACCCAACAAGAACCAACTCCATGTGATCAACCATGCGACGGGCGAGGTCATGGAAGAGGAGCGAAACGTCTTGGTTGAGTCGGCCCGGATCGCCAGGGGTTCCGTTGCCGACCTCGCAGCGGTTTCTGAAGATGGATTTGACGCCGTATTCTTGCCAGGCGGATTTGGTGCGGCCAAAAACTTATGCACCTTCGCCCTTGAGGGATCCGACTGCAGCATTGACCCGGACATCCAACGCATACTGAAGGCATTTCATGCGGCGGGCAAGCCCATCGGCGCGGTCTGCATTGCACCGGCCGTGGTGGTCAAGGCCCTCGGTGATGTCAGCGTCACAATCGGCAACGACGCGGACACGGCCGCGGCCCTCACGGCCATGGGTGGAAGCCATGCGCCTCAAACCGTGACCGAGTGTCACATCGATACAGCCAACAAGGTCGTGACTGCACCCGCATACATGCTCGATGCACCCATCAATCAAATTGCCGTGGGCATCCAAGCAGCGGTCACGGCAGTTCTTGACTTGGCATAGCTGGAGACGGAGGCGACCCCTCCTTCTCAAAGAGTTGGGCCGCCTCCAGCGCCACCGCGATTGCCTCAGCCTTCATTTTTTCACCGCGAGCATTCACATGAATCGCGTCTTCGTAAAACGGTTCGAGATCCTCTGATAAGGCCGCCAAATCGGCAAACAGCCACCCCTGCCCTCTCGCCAACGCTTCGATGCGTCGGTTCTGCGCATCGAGCGACCGCAGGTGTCCATCTGGCACTGCGGGGATACCGGGTCGGCTGCTTTGGAGCGCAGGCATCGACGTCAGCATCATCGCTGCCCCATTTGCCTCGGCAATGGCTGCAATCGACCGGAGGTTCCGTTCAAAGATATCGATGCCAAGCTGCGACGGCTCAGGCTGCGTGGGTGGTGTCCACGTGGTGAGCTGGTGCAAGCTGGCGCGACGGGGAATGGGGCCGAACTGAAACAGCTTGGCGTACACGTACAGGTCTGACCACCCAGCAGCGAGGGCGTCGAGCGAATCCGCCGTCTCACGCTTGAATGTTGCCGTCCCCTTGTTCGTTTGCAACACATCCATTGCGCGCCGATAGTGGCTGTAGTCCACGCGAGGCTCCATTGCGCGCATGGGCTCCATGTCGTTGTTAACGCAGTGCACAATCACCAGATCGGGATGGTGTGAAGCTCCCACCATCGCAAACGCGGCGAGGGCCTCGGCGCTCGTCCACCCCCCGATGCCCAGATTTTGCACTTCGACCTGCACATCCGTCAGCATGCTGTTGAGGTGGACCTCCAATTGATACGGCCACGCGGTAGGGCCGGCAGTTGTCGACCCGCCAAGTGTCACCACTCGAACAGTGTTGGCTGGTTTGGTGAGGGACCATTCCTCTCCCCAAAACCCCAGTGAGTTGATCTGGTCTGAGGCGCCTTTATCCCGGCGTACGTACCCGAAGTATGGGTGGGGTCGGTAGTCGAGCTCTTGGTCAAGCTGGCTGTAGTATCGCTGGCGATAGTCATCGATCATGCGAGGCAGCCGCTCTGAGGTAGCCGCTACGACAACCCTAAAGAGAACCTCAGCGAGCACCAAGAACATCGCCGAGGCCACCACCCCATACAGAGCTTTTTTTGACGGACTTAGGGCTCGACTTGTTTCCATGCACCCTCATTAACAAAAATACCCCAGCCGTTCCTGCGAACGGCTGGGGTACTCAACGACATCCCAATGTCGGTTTACTTTTTCGACGCAGCCTTGGAGGCTTTCGCCTTCTTCACTTTGGCTTTCTTCGCTTTGGATTTCTTCGCAGACTTCACTTCCGAGGCCTTTTCCTTGGCTGGTGGTGCTTCAGCAGCTTCTTCCCCGCCTCCACAAGCGCCGATGGTCAGAGCGAGCAATCCAGCGAGTGCAATCTTCATGTACATGTCGTTTCCCTTGGTTTCGGGTTTGAGTTGACAATCTCTGAGGTTCAGCCCAACCCAATCTCAGAGACACGCAAGCCTATCGCAGGCGAAGAATCGATTGGGACTTTCTTGCCTCCAGACGCCCCGCCCACCCTCAAGCGAGCGTGCTCAAATAATATATTTTTACAACTATTACAGATATTTAAACGTTTATCAGAACGTCACCCGAGGGTTGGTACTCAACGAATCTGAACGCAGACCCCGTTTCGGAGCATTCGCGGAGAGCGCGGGGCTGTTTGCTTCGAATCCCCAACGCGAAGGCCATTGACCCGTCGACCATCGCGGGTGATACCCACCACATCGTGGATATTCCTGCTCCGGTTCTGAACGCTGACCGTGCGCTTCACGCACTGCTGAAACGTGTTGCGTTTTCACGCCACTTGAACCCCACAAACATCGTCGAAGCTCGCCGAGCCTTTAAACGAACAGCGAGTCCACCTCCATTCGAATACAAACCGTTAGCGGATGCACCGGCATTGCTTCGCGAACTGGACACAATGCAGCCTCCAAGAGACCATCCCGCGGGTGAGTTGGTGGGCCAAAATATTGACGGTGTACACCGTCTCGTGAGCGCCCTGCACCTTCGCACCCCCGAAGCCTTCGACGCACTCAACAAGGGCGCGGGATGGTACGACGGACTAGCTGCGGCGCACCATGAGTACCCGCGAGGCGCCCCGGCGGGACCGCTCGACGTCTCGTCGAAGACGATGCAGCAACGGCTGACCGACGCCTTCAGCCTCCGCGGAATGAACGATTGGCGAGTGGTGGCCGATGAGGTGATGTCCGCCCGCGTGCTCGTGGATGGTGCAAAACGGATCGTACGGGTGAACCCCAAGTCGTCGTTTAGGAGGCGCGACCTCACTCGTCTCGTCGTGCATGAAATTGACGTTCACGCCCGACGCGCCTCCAATGGGGCCCATCAGTCACTCCTGTGCTTCCAGACTGGTCTGCCCGGTTCCTTAGCCACTGAAGAAGGCCTCGCGATGGTGGCCGAGGAAGTTTCGGGGAGCGCCAGTCCCGGCGCGTTGGCGCGGCAGGCGGAAGTGGTACGCGCGATTCACCTCGCTCGGACCGCTGGCTTTCGAGACCTATTCAACCACCTCAGCCAGCGAGTCAGCAGCGGCCTCGCATGGGGAATTTGCCTTCGGGTGAAGCGCGGCCTCGCTAAGCCGGGAGAGGCTGGGGTCTATGCCAAAGATTCGGTCTACCTCACCGGACGCAACCGCGTGCGAGCGTGGTTGGACGACGGCGGAGACATCAACCACATGTATGTTGGAAAGGTCAGTATCGACCACCCGGTAGCGCACTGGATCGAGCAGGGTTGGGTCACACCGCAACCCGTACCCGCCGTCTGGACCTAAGCAACTATTCCGGCGTCGAGTTGGATCAACTCACCCATGCTGGGAAACTCTTCCCGAAGCAGCGCCTCGACGCCCATCTTCATGGTCATGATCGAACTAGGGCAGGTGTTGCAGGCACCGACGAGGCGTACGTAAATGTCGTTTCCCTCGATTTTTATGAGCGTGATGTCGCCGCCGTCTCCTTGAAGCGCTGGGCGCACCATGTCATCCAGAATCTCTTGGACTTCGGCTTGGTCGATCGATCCCACCGATTGCGAAGCCTCAACCACCGGCTCCGGCTTCTTAACCGGCTCCGCCGCCTTCTTGGCTGAAGCCGCCTTCTTCGCGGGAGCCGCCTTCTTCGCGGGAGCCGCCTTCTTCGCGGGAGCCGCCTTCTTGGCCGAAGCCGCCTTCTTGGCCGGAGCCGCCTTCTTCGCGGGAGCCGCCTTCTTCGCGGGGGCCGCCTTCTTGGCGGGGGCCGCTTGTGTTGGCTTGCTGCTCGGCACCTCGGGAGATGCCGTTTTCGCAGGCCGCTTTGCGGGTCGCGGCTTCGCCACTGGTGCTGGCGGCGGTTCAGTGGCAGGCGCGCCAGCGTAGGTGCCCCGCGCAGGCGTGTCGATGCCGAGCGCCTTCTTTACAGCCTTTTTCATGAATGAACGGATCATTCGAATCTCCTTTCTAAAACACTATTAACCCGCATTTACAGGTTTTTGCTGAACACCACTGAACACTGTTGGCCCATTGGCCCCTCGGATGCACCCCAAGCCGCGTTTCGCCAACGCGTAGACCCGAAAAAAAACAGCAATCGATTGCCACTCCCAAGGTCGCGGGGCGCGTGGGCCCACAACCCACTTGTGATCGTCAACACCACCATCGATGAATCGAACTTCTCCCCAAATCGGGTACTCGACCCGGTCGCCGCGTTGAGGAGACGCACCGACAATCAGCGCATCCTGCGGATCACCGTCCGGGGCGAGTGACCCCGCCACCGAGCCGTAACTAAACATGCTCGGAAACGGTGCGACAAAGTCGACCGTTCCATCAGGCCTGCGCTTCACAAAGCTAAACCGCGATACTTCGATGTCGACAATGGCCGTTTCGGACGGGAACATGGGTTCTCGATACCGCACCGTGCCATCCCGCGCTATCATCCGGCATTGTTCACCGCGTTCAGCGGACTTCGGAGACACCATGAATCACATTCTTCTCACGGCCTTACTTGCAGCATGCCACTCCGGCGAGCAAAACTTCGGAGACTCCAAACCCAGCGACTCGACATCCGGTGGCGATGGGCGCATCGAAGTGTATCCAGCCGATGGCGTTGCGTGCGCTGAAATCACCGACGGCGCATCCGTCACGTGCGGGTTTCGGGTAAGCAGCGTGGGCGAATACGACCTGAGAGTCATCTCGATGCAAATCATCAATGCGGGTGAAAACGCGGGACAGCCCGTGTTTGACAACCTCCGGCCCGCCGACGACTCACTCAACTTCCCAATTTCAATCGTCTCGGGCGAGTCGGCTGAATTCATTTTGCGCGCCGCCATGAGCGAGACTGGAAGCGCAACGGGTTCAATCGAGTTGCTCACCAATGACGGGTCTGTCAACGACCCTTCTCCCGGTAAGATTCGAGTTCCGGTATCCGCTTCAGCGAATATACGAAACGGCAGCGACACGGGGGTCGGCGGCGAGGGCGACGACACCGGAGCCTCCACAGACACGGGTGAATCGGGCGGTGATTCCGGGTCCACAGACCCCAGTGACGCTCCAGTTGGTGATACGGGCGCCTGACTTCAGTCGGCTTTCGGCACCCAGAGCGAATGGGGGCGGACCTTCCATCCTGTTTTCGGATACAAGGCCGGTCCGGTCGGACGAGTCATCGGTGCCAAGCGATAGTGTGTTCGCAGGCCACGCTTGAGCTTGGCTTTTGCCGTCAGAACAGCCCCAAACTCTTTGGCCTTGATGGCTTCAGCGACGACCTGGGCTTCCCTGTAGAGCGGTCCGTCCTTGTGGTCGATGTCCCAGAGTGCGATCAGCGCGACACTGCCCGAGTGGCCGGCCT
>Ga0160422_10000871_pt1 | contig 18553 bp, 15 predicted proteins | sample Fk160mmetaG_FD_108192 | JGI IMG/M metagenome (GOLD analysis project Ga0160422, IMG submission 108192) | Marine microbial communities from the Central Pacific Ocean - Fk160115 60m metaG | ecosystem: Environmental > Aquatic > Marine > Oceanic > Photic zone | place: The Central Pacific Ocean... | reverse complement strand
TATAAAATTAAATCTATTAGTGGTGAAATTATAGAGGGTGTAGCTGTTACCTCTCAACAATATTTTGAAGTATTAATGGAAGATGATAGCGAATGAAAATTAAGACTATAATAAATATACTTGTCATAAATTTAATATTATTTTTAACAATAATTTCAAAATCATATACCAAACCAATTCCACCTGGATCAGGAGAAGGAGATGTCCCAGCTAATATTTTAATATTACTAGATAGCTCAGTTAGTATGAGAAATATAGTATCAGGTGGTATGGGTACTTACGGTATTGATTGGGCAGTAGAATTAAGTGATGGTAATATTATTTTTTCAGAGAACGGTAGAGGCTTTTCAAAAATTCTAACTGCAGATGGTCAAAGAGACACATCTTTTGCAAAAAACGCAATAAATTTTAGAGGAAGTAATAGGGACTCAGATTGCAGCAATAAAAATTCAAAAGTAAATAAAAGTTGGGCTGGGGATGTAACCTCCAGCGATGTAGTTTATGGACTTTCAACACAAAACTCAGGACAGATAGTTGCGATTGACAGCACAGGTAAATGTGTTGATGTAATTGGTTTTAACCAAACAGGTATAGCACTACCAAGATTGTTAGAGATAAGAACTATTGGTGGTCAAGAAATTCTTTTTGTGGCAGGGAGAACTCATTCTGGTGGTCATAAAGGTAGAATGTTTGTCAAAAATTTAACCACTGGAGCGAAAAAAAAATGTTCAATTAATAATAATTCGCATTTTGGCAAACACTTAAAAAATAACTCTGCTTGGTCAATGACTGTGAGTAATGATGGAAAATATATTTATTTATCGGCGAGTAAAGCACTTTTAGGTTACGACTTAACAAAAGATAGCAATAATCTTTATTGCCCTTCTAATGGAAATTGGGAATATTTTATAAATACAAATAACAAACGAGTAGAACAAAGGGGCGGTGTTAAAAATACCTATACAGACAATATAAAAGATATTTATGCTATTAAATACTCCAGATCGGAAGATAATAAGATCTATACAACAAGTTTTAACTCTCATGTCCTTCAAAAAATTGAGGTAAATCATACAAACTTTACCGCAAGTTTAGATTTATCTATTGGTAAAAATGGAACAGGTTCTGTCTTTGATAATCAAGACCCAGGAACAGTTTCTGCTGCAAATGTTGAATTTAATAGTCCTGGTAGAGCTGCGAGCACTAGTGTTTCAAATAATTTGTTTGTTAGCTCTTCAAGGGTTTTAGTGGGTGATAGAAACTCATTCATTCACAAATTTGATGTTGATAAATTAACAGACGCTGACAAAGATACAGCGTGGAGAGCAAGATATGGTGGAGCAAAAGTATCAAAATTTGAAGGTGCAAAAGATGCGATTGAGGCTATTGTAACTGATAGCGCGTTAACAGCGGGAGCAAATTTTGGTTTTGGGCATTGGAATTCTGGAACAACAGATTGGCGTGGTGGCAGGGCCTGGTGGTCAACAGCAAGAGGAGGAGGTGAAAAATATTGCCATTTCAATAATGCTTGCTGGTATAATGAAGGTGGATGGGATGGAGATCCAGTTCACCCAGATGGAAAATCCAATCCTTGTCTAAACGATTGGTGTTTAAATGTTGGAGTAAGCCCAAAAGGTGCTGATAAAATTCTCGAAGTTTTACCAAACATCGGCATGGCATGGGGAACAGATGGAAATTCTTTTGCGGAAATAGCTTATAATTATTTTGGAAATTTAAGAGGAGACACACCTATCATAGATCCAAATTTACCATGTCAGTTGAATTATGTGATTGTAATAAGTGATGGTTATATCAGAAATTGGTGGGAGGCTTACAGAACTTTAGCTAAATTAAGAGATGAGCATGAAGTAACAACTCTTATGGTTGGATATGGTGGTTCTTATAATACATCTGCTAAGCCAATATTTGATAGGTTAGCAAGAGCTGGCTCTTGTAAGAGCCCAGGAAATTATTGGGATGTTACAGATCCATACACTTTTGAGCCACTTACAGATAAAACAGGATGTGAGAGAGCTATTGGAGCCGACACTCCCGAAGATTTAAAAACAGAGATTGGATCAAAAATTAGACAGATTATTGCAGAGAGATTATCATTTTCAGCTCCTTCAATTACAGCAACTCTTGAAGAAGGAGGATCTATTTATCAAGCTCAGTTTACTTATGAAGCTAATGGAGAATGGACAGGACATTTACTAAGAAAATCAATTGTAGATGGCGAAGTTAAACATGACACCTCGCCATCAAATACATTTGGTAACTGGGATGCTGCACGTTCAATTAAAGCTCAAAAATCAACTGGTAGAAATATTTGGACAGCAATTGATACCGATACTTATCCTGATGCAAATTATCTTGGGAACTGGAACAATTGGAACGAGAATAATGCTGTACCAATACAGGAATTATTTGAAGCAACAGGTAACACAGTAAGAGATTATCATAATACTGGGTCAACATGCGGAATTAAAAATACACCAGGAGTAGAGGATGGCATTGATGATGACGTTAAGGGTCTAATTAATTTTGTAAGGGGAGTTGATTATTTTGATTACAACGGATCAGATGGTAGTGGTGAATGTAACATTACCGAGGATCGAGAATCAATTCTGGCAGATATTTATCATTCACAGCTAATTGAAGTGGGCCCACCAAACGCTAGTACAAACTTTAAAGGCAACAACGAAGAAGCTTACTGGAGAGCAAGTAAAGGCTATCAAAACTTTAAATTGAATAATAAAAATAGAGCGCAAATTATTTATGCAGGTTCAAATGGTGGAATGCTACATGCGATTAATGCTTCTGATGGAACAGAAGAGTGGGCATTTGTACCTCCAATGATTGCAGCTCAATTACCACTCTTAATTAATACAAATTATGATGGACAATTTTTATTGAGTAAAAAAGCAGGAGGATCGAATGCGATATTTGGTGTTGATGGATCACCTGTTGCGCATGATGCATTTATTTTTGGACTTGAAGCAGATGGAAAGACATATCAGACCCAAAAATCATGGCGAACATTATTGTTTGTACCTTATGGTCGTGGAGGAGCTGGGTTCTCTGTATTAGATGTGACTAACCCAACACTTACTGCTGGGACCACTGATACTTCAACAGGAACAACTACAACAGGAACAGGGCCACTACATATGTTCTCTATATTTAACGACTCTTATAATAAAGAAGTTATAAGAATAGACCATAAGGGTAAAATAATTAGATTACCATATGAAAGAGCCACAACTACATTGATAGAATCAAAAGAAGCCAAACATGCGGCTGATATCTATTCTTTAGCTGAAACTATGGATAAAGCTCTAGGACCTGCAGATGATGGTGGCACACCTGACGATCCAAATGACGACGTAGATTATTTCACTAATCGAGACGCAAAAGCAGAGTGTAAATCTAATAGTGATTTTACTCCTAATAAATTTATAAATGTAGCTTATGACGATGGAGCAACCACCTGTTTTACTGGTGAAGAATTTACATTTGATATAAATTTACCAGCAAGTGCTGTTGATGGTAGTGGTAATCTTAAAGATGGAGTTTTATCAATTTCAGAATTAATAAGCGATGATTGGACACCGATGACTGGGGTGACAGCAACATATTCAGGATCAACTTTGACAGTTGATTTTGGTAAAACTGTTACTATTAATCAAGGATTAACTGATACTGCTTCAAATAAAATAAAAATAGAAACAACGTGCGAGGGTCAAGCCATGGCCACTAAAGCCTACGATTACAGTGGATTAGGTGAAACATGGTCTACTCCAAGAATTTTTAGAATCCCTAACAAAACTGGAGACAGTAATATTTTAACCGATCGATACGTTGCAGTTATGGGTGGAGGAATGGGCTCAGGAACTAAATGTGTAGGCTCAGGTGTCTTTATTGTTGATTTAGAAGGAGGTGCAGAGGTAGACCCAGATAATGTTGAATTATCTCATAGAGCTGGAAGCTTGTACGGATATTCAGAAACTGAAAACAATGGTTTTTTAAGGATATTAGATACTGATGAAAATGGTTATAAAATGGGTATCTCAGGTACATTTGCTAATGCAAGTCCAATTACAAATTCAGTACCCTCAACACCAGTTGTAATTACAGCAAAGAACGCGGCTAATGCTAATTGGCGAGGTGCGTTAGTTTATGTTAACGACCTAGAGGGCAAAATTACAAAAATAAATTTGACTTCTGAGGGCACTTTATACGAACAACAAACTATAATGACACTTGGAGCTAATTTTAAAAATAAAAGGTATAGTTTTTTTGAGTTGGATGCTGGAATTGGAGGAGATTCAGGAAACCTATGGCTATTTGGTGGAACTGGTAATTTCAATAGAATATCAGAAACAGTAGGTGAGGATGGTAAAAGCGAAATGGATAACATTGTTTATGGTATTAGAGACCGTGATTTTCCAAACTTTGTTTCAAAATCTTCACCACCATTACTAAGTGGAAACGCAAACTTTGTTTTTGATGCTGCTACTATCATAGGAACAAACACTATAACTCCTACAATAGATCAAAGCACTTTATGTAAAGATACAACAGGTGATAATTACCCAATCTGCGAAATAACAAATAACACAAATTCATGGAGAGTTCATTTAGGAACTCCTGATACAAATCCTTTGTCAACTACAGTTAATAAATTTAGAAAAACTTCGGCAGCTCCTACTGTTTACAGAGGAAAAGTTTATTTTCCGATTTATGAACCAAATAGAAACGCATGTAAGCTTGGAACTGCATATGTTTGTGCTTATGATGATGAATGTGGTTCATTAGATACACTTCACATTGATAGTTCTGTAACGGAGGGAACTTGTTATGAAGTAGGAGCTGGTATTTTATCAAAACTAGTTGTCTTTGGAGGAAGAATGTTTGCAAACCTTGCAGGTCCAGATGAAACAGAAAAAACTCTAGTTCAAATATTGGCTAGCGACAAACAATTTAGATCATTCAGAGACTCTTGGAGAGAGAACTACTAGTAATTGAATAATAATAATTTTATTTGATTTCCAAAAATTATAAAGATTATTGTTCCTATAATAAGATAAGGGCCAAAAGGAATCTGTGTTGATAAATTTTTAGTTCTGTTGATCAAAGTAGGAGATACAAATGCTAAAGCTATTAAGGAAGAAAAAAAAATTATTAATGGTACACTTACCCATCCGAACCAAAAACCGATTGCTGATAAAAGTTTAGCATCACCTAAACCCATACCTTCTTTATTTTTAATTTTTTTGTAGAGAAAAATGATTGTCCATATAATTATATAACCAAGAGCGCCACCAATTAATGAGTTTATAAAATTTGGAAAGATTACTGTATCCAAATTAGGATAAAATGATTTTACAAAACCAATAAACATTAAAGGAAAAGTTAATTCATTTGGTATGATAAAATGTTTTAGATCAATAAAAAAAATTATTACAAAGAATATACTTAAAACTATAAACAATAACGTAGTGACACTTAATCCATAGATGTAGTAGATCAAACAAAAGCTTATTGCAGTTAATAACTCAACAATAAAATATTGAATATTAATTATATAATCGCAATTTCTACATTTTCTTTTTAAAAATAAAAATGAAATTAAAGGAATGTTGTCATACCACTTTATGATTTTTTTACATTTAGGACAAAAGGAACGATCTATAACGACACCTTTGTCTTCTGGTAATCTAAATATACATACATTGCAGAAGCTTCCCCAAATACTTCCTAAAATAAAAAAAAAAACAAAAATCACTAATTAGATTTTGAATTGTGAAGCAATATTTATGACTCCATCAATGCAGTACTGAATAAAAACCATTGCGTCATGAATATGTAAATATAAACCTGGCGAATTAATTACGATTTCCATATCTATTAAAATTATCAAAAAAGGGTTAAAATGCCAATAAGAAAGGGATGTAAAACTAGTATTAAAAATGTTTTTTAAATCAAAAAAAGTAGTGCCAATTACAAAAGATAACGATTTAAACCAAGATTTGGCAATAATTACGCAAATGAATCAAGAGTTTGCTACCTCTTTAGATTTGAATGAAACTTTGCAAACTGCATTAGAAGTAATCATAAAAAGAATAAATGCCCAAGCTGCAAATATTTTTTTGATAGATGAAAAGAAACAAGTTTTCCAATGTATTGCATCCAAATATCAATCATACCTTGATGAATACGAGATACCACTAACTCAAGGAGTAATGGGAAAAGCAGTTCTTCAAAAAAAATGTATTAGAGTTGGAGATGTTAGAAAAGATGTAAGAGAAATAGCTGAGTTTTATTTTGATTTAGATAACAAAACAAATTTTACAACTTATTCAGTTCTTTGTTCACCATTAATTGCTGCAAATGAATGTATAGGAGTTATCCATTGTTTAAATAAAAAAACATCCTCTAAGTTATTTGAGGAGAATGATAGAAAATTGTTAGAGACATTATCTGCTCCAGCTGCTTTAGCAATTCGTAATGCAAAAATGGCTAAAGAATTAATTGATAAGAATAGAATGCAAAAAGAAATAGAAATAGTTGGCGAAATACAAAAAACTTTATTATCTAAAAATAAAAATGAAGACTTTCCAATTGCAGGAATAAATATTCCAGCAAAAGTTGTTTCTGGTGATTTTTATAATTTTTCAGAGATTGCAAAAGGAATTTATGGTTTTGGTGTTGCTGATGTTTCAGGCAAAGGTATCAAGTCTTCCTTACTGATGTCAAAGGCATCAAGTTTGTATAGATGTTTAAGCAAAACTATTTTTTCAACTTCAGATCTTTTAAATTTACTTAACAAAGAAATATGTGAAACTGCTGCAAGAGGAATGTTCGTAACAATGTTGATTGGGATTTATGATAGTAATAAAAAAGAATTATTATTATCAAACGCAGGTCACGAACCACCACTTGTAATTGATAAAGATCAAAACTTTTCTAACTTTTCTGAAGCTGGTCCACCCTTAGGCATAACTTCAAAAATAAAATATAAAGAAACCACTACAAACTTTTCTGACAGCTCAATGTACATTTTTACCGATGGTATCACTGAGATAAGAGATCCTTCAGGTGACATGCTTGAAGTTGAAGGTTTCCAAAAATATATTAAAAAATATCAACACACTCCGAATAATAAAAGACTTAAGTTAATGATTGAAGATATTGTCAAAGCAGGAATGATACAAAAAGATGATTTAACAATTGTGACAGTTGACAGTGTTCAATGAGCTTAACTAAAGTTATGTCATTCGTTGCGATTTTAATTTCTGTAATATTTTATTGGACAACTTCAAATGTATGTAGGTATAATTTTGCAATTGATAAAAAAACAAAATTATTAAATATACTTACGGAAGAAATCGATCCATCAATAAAAAAAACAAAAGTTTATTATTATAAAGAGTTAGATTGTACCAAAGTTGATTGGTCTTTTGATTATAATAGAGTTGTTAGTAATGTTGAGACGCTATCAGTGATGATATATCAACAATTTACTACAGACATAACAGGAAGATCGTTAATTGAATAATTAAAACAATATTTATTTAAATATTTATTTTAAAAATATTTAATAAAATGATTAATCAATTGTAATTATTTTAATTCCACGTAAAAAATCTTAAAATATAATTTTTTTAGTAAAAAAAATTTAATTTTTTAATTAATCATAATAAATTTTTAAAATTTGAAGTTTTATTTTAAAATTTATACAATTTTTGATTGTAATTCGAAAAAATTGACAAATTTTCTATAAAAATGGATTAACTTTTCTAAATTTGACCATTTTAAAATCAAAAATTTTAATAAATTAAACTTTTATAAATCCTAAATGAACAGCTCTAACACAAAATAATTTACTCTAACACAAATTTACAACTTAATGATTAAAATTCAAAAAATATTGATTTTATTGGGTTTTCTTCATTTATACTTCATATCAAAAACTCTAACACAAGGTTATAAATTTAATTGTGTTAGAGTGATGTAAAAATTAATTATAAAATTATGATTTAAGTATTTTTTTATTTTTTTAAAAAAGTAAGTAAAATCAATACTTATTTGAGATTTAACCCAAAATGACCACCTTAAGTTGAAAATTGTGTTAGACTTTTTTTTTATTTGTGTTAGAGATTCGGTATGTTTGTGTTAGAATAAAAAAAAAAAATGTAAAAATGGACGACAAAGAAAAAGAAAAGTTTGGTGTCATCATTGATAAGAATGATCAAAATAAGGACGATCAATCTTCAGTTGCACCTACTCCAGATATAAAGCAAGAAGTAACTCCCTCTAATGAGGAAACTTCAACAACTTCAGAAAATATACAACCTGAAGAAGATAAAATTAATGAAAATATATCTAAAGAAGACAACTTAAATGAAAACGACAGTAATAAAGAGCAAGAAGTTAAAAGTGAAAGCCCCTTAGTTGAAAATACGACACAAAGAACAGAAGAAAAAAAAGAACATCAAGTAATTCACAAGAAAGATGGCAGATTACACATTTATGTTAGACAAGATAAATATAAAGGAGAGCTTAAGTCAAAAAATTGGGTTGGTAGACTCTATATTGACGGAAAACAAAAAATTTCATCATCAGGAACTCCAGACTTAGAGAAAGCAATTCCGATTTTAGAAAAATGGTTTGACGATGTTCATGCGCAAAAAGAAAAAGAACAAAAAGAATTAGAACAAAAGTCAACACAAGAAACTGACAAACAAACACAACCACAAAATTTAGAAACTACTTCTAAAGAAACCATTGCAACAGATACGACATTGCAAACAAAAAAAGACGATGTCCCTTTACAAGAAACTGTAAATAAAGAAACTGTTGAAACAAAAACGGAGTTAGAAAATAATACTTCTTTAAATCAGACTGAAATAACAAATAGTGAAGAACAATCAAAGGTTAAAAATTTTTTAAATAAATTTAAAGATATAAAATTTAAAGCACCTTCATTTGGAAAAAAAGATTCAAGTAGTCCAAAAATGAGTTTTAATAAAAATAAAGTAAAAGAAAAATTTAATAACTTTTTAAAATCTAGGTTAGGGAAGAAGACTGCACAAGGCGAAGAAATTGTTGGTGTTGAAATAACTAACAAAGAAATTAGACTAACGCAAATTTCTTCAAATAAAGCTAATCAATGGGTTCTAGAAAGATTTTATGTTCATCCAATTAACTTACCTGAGGACGCGGCTATTGTTGATCATGAACAAAAAGTAGGTGATGAATTAAATGTAGCTTTACAGAAATCAAAAATAACAACTCCTAATGCTGCTATTGCTATCCCAGTTACTAATGCAATTATCAGAGTGGTTACAGCACCATTAATGAATGATGAGGAATTAAAAAAAGCAATAGATACTAACTCGTTATGGGAAAATTTAGTCCAGTTGACAGATAACTTAGATGACTACTCTATATTTCATCAAGTCATTAATAGAAACTCAAAAGATAATACAATGGATATTTTATTTGTTGCTTCAAAATTAGCTGACATAAATAATTATACAAATATTATTAAAAATAGTGGATTAAATCCTGTTATCATTGATGTTAAATGTTTTGCTTTAAAATCTGCAGTTGACCAAATAAATCAAATTTCAAATAAAACAGAGGATACAAATTTTACTGCAATGCTGGAATTTGGTTTGGATGAAAATTACGTAATGATCCTATACAACAATAACCCAATAATTACTGACATTTTTTTACGTGGGCAAGATAGAAAAATTTTAAAAGAGTCGCAAGATCAAGAAGAAAAAGACGCATTAGTAAGACGTTTTATGACACAAGTTAAACAAGCGGTTCAAGATTTTGAAACAAAATATGAAAAGAGAGTTAGAAATATAAAAGTTGTATCAAATTTAGAAAATGTTGAAGATTATTTATCAAGTTTTAGAAAAACTTTAGTAAATACAGGATTTAATTTATTTGATCCCTTTGAAGGACTTAAAATACCTCAACAATTAGAGAGTAAAATTAACTTAACTAACCGGTCTTACTTTTCAACAACTGTTGGTCTTGCTTTTAGAAAACTTGATGTATTTGGATATTACAAATTTGTAACTGCTGTTAAAAATATAAATCTTCTTCCAAATAGAGAAGGAATGATTAAGCAAAAGAAAATGAAAGCCTTTTCAAATTTTGCCTATAAGGGATTTGTTGGTGCTGTAGTTGGAGTATATCTAATTTTATTTACATTAGCTTTCTGGAATATCTATAATTACAATAACAAACTTAAACTGTATGATACTGTGGTTACAGAGCATACATCAAAATCAAATCAACTCGCCAAAGTATCGAAAGAATTAAAAAAAATGACAACCACCCTTAAACTTAGCAACAGTCTAAAGTCTAACAAAGATTTGAGCTATAGAATTTTAGCACAGATTGCAAGCAGTGTTCCTAGCAGAGTAAAATTTGATCAAGTTGAGTATGATGGAAAAAAACTTGTTTCTATAACAGGTATTGCTGCTGGAGATAATGATATATTACAGCTAATTAGAAATTTACAATCTAAAAAATTAATTACCCAAGCATCTTTATCATCAATGAAGATGCCAAGAGTTAAAGCTGGTGATCAAACAATGAAAGGGTTTAAGGTTTTCGTAAAAATTAAAGGATAGTTATGGATTTAAATGAATTAAAAAATTTGAATATGGATGACTTAAAAGCAAAAATTTTAGCTTTTGCCGATAAAAAAACTTTAATTAAAATTGGTATAAGTCTTGGATCAATTATAATTTTCTTAATCATTTACTATGCTGTTTTGAATCCAATTGTTAAAGAAAAAAAAGCTCAAATTACTGATATGAACACTAAACAGGAAGAGATAGTAAAATTTAATAACGAAATTATTTCTGTGAAAAGAAAAATTAAAAAAATTAAGCCTAAATATGAAAATTATTCAACGCTATTTCACTCAAAAGCTGAGGTAGAAGGGCTTTATCAAAATTTAAGTGAGTTTGCTACTATCAATGGTTTAGTCATTTCTGTTATTGAGAAAGGTAAACCAACTGAAGTGTCAAAATCAGAGATTTTAAATAAAGGTAAGAAAAAAAAGAAAAAACCAAAAAAAGCAAAAAATAAAAAAGAGGCAATTAAAAATATTGCCTATTACACAATACCAGTAAAATTTGAGATTAATGGCAACTTTTTAGGGTATATTAAATTTAAAAGAGCTTTATCGCTATCTAATAAGATGTTGAATTTTGAGTCAGAAAAGATACAAGTGATTAAATCAGATTCAACTGGAGCGATAAAAGTAAGTGGAACTTTAACAATAGTGGGGCTAGCAGATGAGTTTTTTTAATAAATTCAGTTCAAAGTTAGTTTTATTAGCTTTTTTAATTTTCAGCACCCATTTGCTCGCTGATAATCATGATAAAAATAATTCCTCTAAGGAAGAACCTTTGCCTTTAAATGACCCATTCGTTGGGGACTCATCTTTTTCTGGTGGAGTTAAAGTAATAACAGAGGGAGGAGCTCCGTTGAGTGAAAAGAAAAGAATAGATTTATACACTTATAAATTAGCAGGAATTATAAAGTCAGACTCAGCTAGCTTCATTTCTCTAATCAATCAAGATGGCGAAATAATAACTGTTTCAATGTTTGAGGAGGTCAGCGACGGTGTAAAATTAGTTGATATGACAACTAAAGAAGCTGTTTTTGCTACCGAGGATAAATATTTAATTATGAATTTTAAAAATCAGATAAAGGAGCAAAGTGAATATTAGATTATTAAAAATAATTCCTTTAATCTCATTATTGTTTTTAGTTTTAAATGGATGTGCCTCTAATACTCTTTCTAAAAAGGGTAAAGGTTTCAAGCATAATACACCTCTTATAAAAGATGATATAAGAAAGTCTGGACGAATAGAGATTGAAAAAACTGTGGAGATGGGCCCTAAGCCAGTTGAAGGGGATACAAAAGCTTTACAAAAAAGAAAAAAAATATCAGCACAACAAAAAAGAAATTATTTATTGATACCAGATGAATTTACAGAATTAAAACAAACTGTATCCTTTAAATTCAAAAATTTGGATTATGCAGAAGCAATGCAATTAATGGGCAAGGTTGGAGACATTAATGTTTTAGTAGGTGATGAGGTAGCAGGTTCAATTTCTGCTGAATTGATTAATGTACCTTGGGATAAAGCTTTTAATGCTTTGTTAGATATGAAAAATTTTGCTGCCGATATTGATGTGTCTAGTAATTTAATTAGAGTGCACACACCTTCCACTTTAACAGCTCAAGAGACATATAAATCTACGAGAGCCGCAGCTGTAAAAAAGAAAGTTGAATTAGAAGATTCAGTCGAGCCAATTGTTTCTGAAATTTTTAGACTTTACTATATTTCACCCGCACAAGCTAAGACTACAATCAATGAATTATTTGCAACCACAGGTGAAAGTAGTTTTTCACCAATACAAATTACTGAAGAAGCTACAACAAGATCAATTATCGTAAGAGGTAAGGTTGAAGATTTAGATGTGGTAGATAAAATTCTTAGTGAGATCGATGTAAAAACAAGACAAGTTTTAATTGAGGCATTTATAGTTGAGGCAAACTCAGATTTTGAAAAAGCACTCGGTACAAGACTAGGAGCAGCCTACTCAAGACAGCAAGAGATAGTCGGTGGTACAATAGGAGGAGCAGCGACTGATGGGCCAATTACTCCAACCCTAGGTACGATCTCAGGTGGTGAGGGACAAATTACAGATTTTACTTCATCTGCAATAGGTGCAACGAGTGGTATTGGTATATTAAAAAGAACAGGATCAGCAGTTTTAAAAGCTGAAATACAAGCTTTAGAAAAACTTGGTCTTGGAAAAACTATATCTAATCCTAAAGTTTTTACATTAGATAATCAAATAGCTAATATTAAACAAGGTGAAGAAATTTCATATCAGGCTACAGGCTCAGAGGGAGCGGATGTCCAATTTAAACCAGCCAATCTAGAATTATCAGTTACACCAAGCATTATTGGTGATGGAAATGTACTTTTAGATGTCACAGTCAAAAATGACTCTGTCAAATCGAATGCAGGTGCCGATCCGTCAATTAACACTATGCAGATAGAAACTAAGCTTTTAATTGCAGACGGAGATATAGTAGTTATTGGCGGAATAAAGAAAAATTCGATAAAAAATAACAAACAACAATTACCGGGAATGGGAAATGTACCTGTTCTAGGAAATCTATTTAAAGGAAGTCAAAAACAGGATATGTTAACAGAAATGTTAATATTTATTGCACCAAGGGTTTTATAGAATGTTAAAAATTAGTAGAGAAAGTGAAATTAACTTAATCAATGTTTTAATTGATAACGATATTATTTCAGGAAAAGATTTACCTAATATTAAAAAAGTTAGCACTGAAAAAAATAAATCACAAATTGATGCAGTTTTTGAATTAAAGCTGTGTGATGAAGATAAAATTCTAGATGTTTTAGTTAAAGAGCAAAGCCTAGAAGTTGCAGACTTATCAAAAATTCAAATTACCGATGAAATTAAATCTGTTCTGCCATCTAATTACATTAACATGAATTTTGTTGCGCCATTTAAAGTTGATGGGAAAGATCTACACATAGCAATTTCAGATAGTTCGAAACTTGGATTAATGAGAAACTTAAAAGCAATCACAAAAAAAAATATTGAACTTCATGCTGCTAAAGTATCGCAAATATCTGAATTTATTCAAAAACTACAAAGTGAAACTGGAGAGGTAACAACTGAAGCTATAAGAGAAGAACGTAAAGAAAAAACTAAAACGTTTGACTCAGATCTTGGTGATGCTGGAGAAGTTTTAGAGGAAAAACCAGAAGAGGAAGTTGAAGCTTTAGAAAACGAGTCTGAAGTAATCAAATTCAGTACTGCAGTTGTAGCAGAGGCGATTAAATTAGGAGTAAGTGATATTCATATTGAACCTTATCGATTCTCATCACGTGTTAGATACAGATTAGATGGAATGCTTCAAGAGCAGGAGGAATATAAAAAATTTTTACATGATAATTACGGTGCTGTCGTAACCCGATTTAAAATTATGGGTAAATTAGATATTGCAGAGAGAAGATTACCTCAAGATGGAGCAATAAATTTTAAAATAGATGGTAAGGTAGTAGATTTAAGATTATCAATTTTACCGACAGCCAATAATGAAAGAATTGTAATGCGTATTCTTAATAAGGACGCAGGGGATATAACACTTGAACAATTAAATTTTGAAGATCAGGATTTAAAAAATTTGAGAAAAGCTATTCATAGCACTCAAGGTTTAATTCTGGTTACTGGACCCACTGGTTCAGGTAAATCAACCACACTCTACAGTATTTTAAAAGAAGTAAGCAAACCTCACTTAAATATTTTAACAGCAGAAGATCCCGTCGAATATGAATTAGATGGTGTCGGACAGGTTCAAATTAAAGATGATATAGGTTTATCTTTTGCATCTGCACTGAGATCTTTTTTACGTCAAGACCCTGAAATAATCTTGGTTGGAGAGATGAGGGATAAAGAGACAGTTGACATTGGATTAAAAGCTGCATTGACTGGTCACTTGGTATTTAGCACACTGCATACTAACGATGCTCCAAGCACTATTACACGTTTACAAAATATGGGAACACCTGATTATTTAATCAGTGCTGCAACACAGTTAGTTCTTGCTCAAAGATTAGCTAGAAAAAACTGCAAAGATTGTAGAGTTCCTGATGAAGATGTAACTCCAAAAGTTTTAACTGACCTTGGTTTTTCGCCCGAGCAAGCTTCTAGAACAAAAGCGACTAAGGGAAAAGGTTGCGCAAAATGTAAAGACAGCGGATATAAAGGTCGACAAGGAATTTATGAAATATTAGTTGTTTCAAAACCAATTAAAGAAGCAATTTTAAGACAAGCAACAACACCTGAATTAAGAGAAATCGCAATAAAAGAAGGTTTTCAAACCATGCAAGATATGGGCAGAAGAATGATTGCAAATGGAGACTTAAATTTTAGGGAATTTGAACGGGTATTATCAGCTAGTTAACAATGGAATTATTTGCATACAAAGGCATTTCTGCAGGAAAATATGTTGAGGGTGAAATAGAGGCTCTCAATCAAGACGAAGCATCCTTTAAACTTAAAGAGCAAAAACTTATCATTACAAATTTAGTTAAAACCAAGAAGAAAAAAGGCGAAAAAAAAGATATTTCTAAAGCTAAAGGTAAAGGCTTTTCCTTATTCGGTAAGAAAAAAGTAAAAGTAGAGGAAATTTTAATATTTTCAAAACAGTTTGCAACAATGGTAAAAGCAGGACTGCCGATTTTGCAAACACTTGCAATGTTACGAGATCAACTCGAGTCCCCTGCAATTAAAGAAGTAATCGAAGATATAAGAAAGGGCTTAGAGGGAGGAATAACATTGTCAAAAAATTTTGAAAAATATCCTCAATATTTTGATAATGTCTATGTAAACTTAATCAAAGCAGGTGAGGCCAGTGGTAAATTAGATGTTTTTCTCTTAAAAATTGTTGATGATTTAGAAAAAAAGGAAAAAATTAAAAAGAAAATCAAAAGTGCTCTTATGTACCCTGGCATAATGTTTACGACTGCTATGGTTGTAAGTGCTTTTATGTTAGTCAAAGTGGTTCCAGTCTTTGCTGAGATGTACTCAGGAATGGGTATTGCTTTACCTAAACCCACAGCAGTAATAATGAGTATAAGTGATTTTCTAAGAGGTACTGGTGGAAAAATTTTACTTTTAGTTTTATTAGGTGGTTACTTTTCATTTAAGTACCTAACAACAAAAAATGCGAAAATACAATATATGTGGCATAAACAAGTTTTAAAATTACCAGTGTTTGGAGATTTAATTTTAAAATCTTTAATAGCCCAAATTTCATTGATCATGGGAAATTTAAGTGCAGCAGGGGTGAATTTATTAGAAAGTATAGAAATCTCTAAGTCCGTCAGTAAAAATGTTGTAGTCACAGAAGCTTTAGAAAATGTAAAAAAAGGTGTATTTTCAGGTGACACACTAACAAAGTTATTTTTAAAAGAACCATTGTTCCCGCCAACATTTAGTCAACTAGTTTCTGTTGGTGAGCAAACTGGACAACTAGATGAAATGTTCAATTCAGTTGCAAAATATTATGAGAGTGAATTTGACACTGCCGTAAATAATATGTCAAGTTTGATTGAGCCAATCATGATCGTATTTATGGGTGTTATGATTGGAGGATTGATGATTGCGATGTACTCACCAATATTTAATGTTGGTGCGATTATGGGGGGTTAAATTTTTTTAGATAAAATTAAATGATTGACCCACTTTTGTTGATCTTTTTTAAAAACCGCATCGTCCATTATTTGTTTTATAAAAAAAGTCCCCAAACCACCGGGTTTGATATCATCTAATTTTCTATGTTGAATATTCTCTTCTACAACAGGTTTTCCTTTATCAAAAAATCCAATTTCTAAATTATCATCTTTAAGAGAAATTTTTATTTGCATGTGATCAGCGGTATTTTCAACACCTTTATATGCGTGTTTAACTATATTTTGGGCTGCTTCAGCAATTGCTAAAACCAATTCTTCCTTTAGATCATTATTTATTTTTAATTTTTCAAATACTTCTCTTGAGAAGACTCTTACCTCTTTTAAGCTTGCAGTATGCACTAGAAAATCTTTAGATTCTGATAAATCCATTATTCTAAGTTTAATATTTGTTCCAACTTAGCCATCATGATCACTTTTAGAACAGACTTACTGACTTCTTTGACAACAACCTTAGTATTATTCTCCAAAGCTTTTTGATGACTTTCAATTAGAACTGATATTCCAGATGAGTCCATATAAGAAACATCTTTTAGATTAAGGTGAACTTCTTTTCCAGACTCAACTAATGGTAAAATAACCTCTTTTGCTTTTTCGGTCACATCCATATCAATTTCTCCGTCAAGAAAAACTGTGGATATATTTCCTTCTTCTGTAATTTTATAACTCATCAGGCTGAAGTGATAACATTATTAACAAATTATTAAAATCGCAAATTTTAGCCAAAATGAACACATATTTGAAAAAAATTCACTTTTTTTTGACTAATTTAATAACTTCATTCTTTACATAACGATTATAAATATTAAGATTAGTGCATATTAAAAAAATTTAGATTCTAGGGAGGTCTATGACTAATAAAAATAAAGACAAAAAAGGTTTTACGTTAATCGAATTGTTAGTTGTTGTTGCAATTATTGGTGCATTGGCAGCTGTAGGAGTAGTTGCTTATAACGGATATATTGGAGCTGCAAGAGAAAATGCTACTAAGTCAATTCATAATAGCGTCGTAAAATACATAGCCAATGAAAGAGGAAAATGTGCTTTAGATGAAAACACTATGATTTTTGGTGGCGCAGTTTCATGTAGCACTACTGGTACAAGTGAAGCTTCTTTTATTGTTACAACATTAGTTGCATCAACGGGTCCGTTACAAGATAAAGATCCTTATGACGGTGGTATGGCCGTGGTAAGTACAGCACCTACTAAAGCAAGAGGTAATGTTGTTTTAACAGCTAGTGATGCTGATGAAACAATTACCTTAAAAACTTTTTATGACAAGGATGCCTCTGAATTCTTAGAGTCAAAAGTTTCAGTTGGTGAGTAATTCTTTTTAATAAGATATAAAGAGTAGTAAAACTTTGCAGGTAAAATTTATGAGAGGGTTCACTCTGATTGAACTTTTAGTTGTGGTTGCAATTATTGGAACCCTCGCTGCAATTGGTACTATTGCCTATAATGGATATGTAGGTGGTGCAAAGAAATCTGCTGCACAAAACTCTATGCAGCAAATTGCACTTCAAGAACAAGAATACCAATCAATTTATGGTGACTATTTCGTTCAAAGCGGATGTACACCTGATCAGACATTTACTGATGCAATTAATACGGACTTGTTTGAAACAAATGCAAATGAGCCTGTTGTTGCTGCTGAAGGTTACAGATTTTGTGTAGACACTCATACCACAGGTTTTGTTGTAAAAGGTTGTATGTGGACTGGAACCGCATGTAAGACAGGTGAAACAGTTCTTACTTTAAATACTAAAGGGGCAAACAACTTTTAGTAAATGTCAGAAATAAAATGTTTAAAAATAACTTTAAAGAATTCATCGATAAATTATTTTCTGGCAATCAATCAAGTTTAATTAAAATATTTTCAACTTTAAGTATCATCTGGATGATTTTCATAGGCTATCTGATTTGGTGGAATGGTATAAAAAATCCAGGATTTGATAAGAGCTTTAAATGGGATGAATGGATTTGGTTTGGTCTTGTACCAGCTATTATGCCATTTATCTTTTATTTAATTTGGAAAAAGAGAGATTAAATCTTGATAAATTTATTAAGATTATACTCAAAGGGGATAATTTATAACATTGTGAAAGTTAAAAAATTAAATATGCTTATTTTATGAAAAAAGTTTATTTTGTATTTTTATTACTACCACTATTGAGCAACTGTGGCCAATATACTTCAATGATTGG
>Ga0160422_10000870_pt1 | contig 18555 bp, 18 predicted proteins | sample Fk160mmetaG_FD_108192 | JGI IMG/M metagenome (GOLD analysis project Ga0160422, IMG submission 108192) | Marine microbial communities from the Central Pacific Ocean - Fk160115 60m metaG | ecosystem: Environmental > Aquatic > Marine > Oceanic > Photic zone | place: The Central Pacific Ocean... | reverse complement strand
TGTTTGTAGATTTTCTATAGGGCAAAGAACAATAGTTTTAACTAACCTTGATTGGTATGCTGAAAACAAAATTGAAATTACAAAGCTTTTTAGAGCTATCAGATTTAATGCATAAAATAAGCTTTGAATTAGTTTAAAGTTATGAACTAATTTATGAAGAAAAAATATCAAAAGTAATTAAAGAAGAAATTTTGAATTTATCTATAATTATTTAATGTTGTTATTTAAAAGGAGCAAGAAATTTAAATTTTAGGTATATTCTGAAATTGAATATCAAAATTTATTTTTTAAAATTTAAGGTTTAAGTAATTTTTTAGATTGATTTTTGAATAGAGAAAAGATTTATCAAAATCATAATTTTATCTCCATAATTCATTATTTAAAGATGATTCCCAAACAATGGGGAGAATTGATTGCCATAGTTTTTGTCCGTCATTGAAGTTTGGATTATTTATTTTTTCAAATTTCTGAAGAGCTTTTTTACTTGAAGTATAATGAATACTCTGAGAATTTTTTAAAACAGTATTTTGAATATTATTTTTTAAGGATGATCTAAACCAATCATGTATGGGAGCATTCCATCCAATTTTATCTTTTCTTTCCCTTATCTCGTCCATAAGGATCCCTTTTAGAGATTCTCTTAGTATTAACTTAGAAAAACCTTTGCCAATTTTACTCTCTATAGGTAGAGAAAATGTTTCACAAACTAGTCGCCAATCCATAAAAGGCATTCTTGTTTCTACACCATTTGCCATGGAATATCTATCATAATTCCTTAGTAAAGTTGGCAGAACTGTAAAGTGAAATAATTCAAATAAAGTCTGATTAAAGAAGTCCATTTCCTCGTAAATAGGGTGATCTTTAATACCCTCAGTAAAATAAATAGGACTAAGTCTGAATTTGCTAAATAATTTAGGATTTATTTTGTTTAATTGATAAAAACTTTTATAAAATTCAGTTTTTATTAATTCCTCAAATTTATATTTTAAATATTTTCGCTTAGTCTTTTTAGCTTTTTCAGAATATACCCCATTAACAGTAGATTCATGAATTCTTATTAATTCTCTAATTTGTTGAAAGCTTTTTGAAGAAGATATAGCTTTTTTTATCGAATCGTAACCAAACAATAACTCATCTGCTCCATGCCCATCTAAAGTGACTTTAATACCTTTTCTACTTATACAATCGTAAGTATCTAGCATTGGAATCGGCAAGGTTAAATATGGATCTTCAACTTGAGCAATTGCTGACTCTAAATCTGAATACTGAGATTGTGGATTAAAGATTATTTTATTTAATGGAACTGATAAATTATTTGCTAATTTTTTTGCATATTTTGATTCGTCATTAAATGAATTAGGAAAAGATGAATTAAATAAATTTATATTATCGTTAGAAATTCTTTCATCATTGTTTTTTTTAGATATGTGGAAGCTTGCTGCAACAATAGAACTAGAATCCAAACCTCCGCTCAATGTAGATCCAATAGGTACATCTGCACGCATTCTTATTTTTACTGAATCAAGAAATAAATATTTCCAAGACTCTATTTGTTCTGAATAAGAAAGATTATTTAATTTAATATGATCTAAGGTATTCCAATATCTTTTTTTTGTAATTTTGTTATTTTCATAAATTAAATAATAACCTGCTTCAATTCTCTTGATTCCATTAATAACACATTCTTCAGTTTGCTCATAAGTGAATATTCTTTTAGTCATTTCATGTATATCTTTGGATGGTCTTATATGGTCAAGAAAAGGAGTGATAGCCTTCATCTCAGATCCAAAAATTAAATTTTTAGAATTTATCATCGAATAAAAAAGAGGTTTTACACCAAATCTATCTCTTCCCAATATTGCTTTCTTTAACTTTCTATCCCAAAGACAAAATGCCCACATTCCATTACATTTTAAAAGAAAATCAGTCCCTTCTTCAACTAAACCTTTTAGTAAAATTTCTGTATCAGTATTTGTTCTAAAGTAAATCCCTTTTTTTTCAAGTTCCTTTCTCAATTCAACAAAATTATAAATTTCGCCATTATAAGAAAGTACATATCTATTATCATCAGATAAAAATGGTTGATTTGCGGAATCAGATAAATCTAATATTGATAATCTAGTATGACAAATTGTGATTGGATACTCATTGGGATCTGATAACCAAAAGTTTTGAGAATCAGGCCCTCTATGATGTAATTTTCGAATCATCTTTTTGGCTATTGAAGATGATCTTTTACCTATAATTCCGCCAATTCCACACATTTAAAATTTAATTTAATTTAATTTAATTTAATTTAAGGTAAGATCAACTGCCTTAAAATAGCTTAGGATTGTTATATAAATAGATTTTATTGCAGAAATGTTCTATCTCCTAGGAATATATTCAGATAATTCAAATAACTTATTATTAAATAATTTAAAATTTGCCTAATTTGATTTTAAATCTTTTTTTATAGAATGAATTACATAATCTAAAGAAATTAAGGATAAGTTTAAATTTCTTTTTAAGAATTAATCCAAATGGAAAAAAATTTTCAAAATAAAAAAACAATTTTTTCAAATATAAAAATTTAACTTTGATATATGGTTTAATTTTCTGAATTATTTCTATGTCTTCTTCAATACTTAATGGATAGTTATTATTAATTCTATTGTTAACTTTTTGAGATATTAATTCTCTAATTTCGCCACAATTTTCACCAGTATTATCATGACCTATATTTCTTGATAAAGAATTTACTGGATTTAAACACAATCCATTTTTGATAAATATTGTTGCTTGCCAAAAAATAGCCCATGTATCTATTTTCTTATTTTTATTAAGAATAACTTGATCCCAGTCTTGTAATAATCCATCAAAATTGAATGATTTTATTTGCCTAGAACTAAAGTTATCTATTAAATATTGAGGATCTTTAAAATAAAATTTCCATCTATTTTTCCAAGTACCCCAGCCCCAACAATTCATATATTTCCAAAAAAATCTTGATTTTTTACCCTCGTAAGCAAAAGGTTGAGTGTAAGCAGAAATGTGCCAAACTCTTTTTTCATTCTCATATCTTGTAAGTGCATCATTCATATATTCTAGGAAAACCTTTGAAACTTCAATATCATCTTCAAGTACTATTATTTTTTTATATGAAGCGAAAACTTCATCTATTCCTTTAACAATGTTATTAGCAAGTCCTATATTATTTTTCTTATGATTTATTCTCATATATTTAAAACAAGAAGAGAAACTTTCAATTATTTGTTTTACTTCCAGGTTTAGTTTTCTATCTTTATTACTTTTTGGTCCATCAAGAAAAACATATATTGTACTTTTGGCTGCTAATTTATTGGTAATTAAAGATTCTAGGGTTTTTCGCGTATGAAAAGGTCTTTTATATGCAAAAAAAGCTATAGGAGCTAATGATAAATCTTTATCCATAATTTATTATTAATTTTTTTTTATTTATATCAGTTTAAAAGAATCTAAACAATTTATCTACTAATAGTATCTAAAGACTTGTATAAAGCTTTTAAAAATATTTTTCGCATAAAACTATTTGCAATCCCTCTTCTTGATATAGAAATAAATCTTTCAGGATATCTATATTTCTTGCTATTTAAATTGATCCCCAACCCTTAACTTGATACTTGTTAAAAAATAAATTATTAAGCTTTAGTATCTTTGGATGAATTGGAATTTTTAACAAGATATTAAAAATTGATTTAAATAATTTTCTCAAATTAAAGCTTAAAATTAATACATGATTATAATTTAAACAGTTTTGAATTGCTAAAGCAGTTCAAATGATACTATAATTTCACAGTTTTAAAATATTGAGATTATGAATAGTTTTAAAAGTCTTTTTAATAATTTTAGAATAACTTTTATGATTATAATGACCTTCGTTTTTTATGGTTCAGCGGTTTTAATATCAAAAGAAGAAAAATGTTTACAAAATATAGATAACAAAATTTGCAAGGTTTCTACTATTTTATCTAAGCCATCCTATTTAATGTTTAATAGTATTAAAGAAACGCAAAGGCTTCTAAAAAACAAATCAAGCAGCGGTCTAATTGTTTGGGATTTAAAAGAGACTGAGCAAAGATATAAAAAACTTAAAAAAGGATTTGATTTTTTTTATAAACCATCTACTAGAAAAAATGCAGGATATCTTTTATTGTCTTTGTCAGATCCTAAAAGAGGTGGTTATCCACTAATTGAATTATGGGATTTAGATAAGCAAAAAAAAATAAATACATTTAATATTGATCTTAATGATATATATAAAAAAGCTAAAATTACTCCTGGTAAACAACAAAGACTTATTAACCCATTATTGCTAAAGGATGGTTCGATAATTATTCCTCAAGTTGGTAAAGAAATGGCAATAGTAAAGCTAGATAAATGTGGCAAATATATAAAATCAAGTAAAGAATTTCGAACTCATCATAGTCTACAATCTGATGCTAATGGGGATCTTTATACACCTGTTCTACTGGGTAGAGAATATATAAAAAATTTCAATGACTTACATCCCCATAACTATACATTCGATGGATTCATAGTGCTCGATGATAATTTAAATATAATTAAAAATTATTCTTTATTAGATATTTACGCTAAAAATAATTTGTTGGGTGATTTTTATGATTATGGTAGTGAGACATTAGTTTCAGACGTCTTTCATGTGAATGACGTGCAGCCTTATATTTCAAAAGACGGAAATAAATATGTTCTAATAAGTCATTTGAGAAGATCAAGAGTCCTAGCTGTTGATTTGGATAATTTAAAAATTTTATGGTTTATAGAAAGAGCGACTAAACTACAACATGATGTTGATATTTTGCGAGAAGAAAGTAATTCGATTGATATATCAATTTTTGATAATAATAATAGTCAATTTGGACCATTATATGAACAGGTTAAACAACATGGAAACAGAGTAGCTTATTTATCAGGTTTGCCTTTAGATTCAGATGCAGATACTTTTATTATTGGTGATAAGAAACAATTTGATAAATTTAAACTGGATTATTTCACCTTCAACAAATTTAGGGAAAATTTAAGGCCTAAGACAAGAACTCAAGGCTTAGCAGATCATCTCTTAGAGAATGATTCTCTTATGATAGAAGAAACTGATTATGGAAGGTTATTTGAGGTAGAAATTTCGACAGGTAATATTCTCTGGCAATACTATAATAAAGGAGACAAAACTAATCCTTATATGATAAGTTGGTCTAGAAGAATTAGCAATCTGCCTAAAGGGCTAGATATTTCTAGCTTTGGCAAATGTAAGGTTAATGATTAATTATTTAAGAAAATTTAAATTTAATTATATTTTAATAGGATTTCTTTTCGTCCTTTATCCACCAGCTGTTCATGCTTATGCAGGTCCAGGGGTTGCCTTGGCAGCGGTAGTTGTATGTATCACCGTTATTTTCACATTTTTTGCTTCTACCTTAATTAGTTTATTTAACTTAATAAAGAAAGCTTTCTTCAAGATTTCAGATTCATTTAAGAAGGACAAGAAAAAAGTTCGTAAAAAGAAATAATATTTAGATGTATTTACTTTTATTTATCTCTATATTATTGTTCGCTTTTTTCTTAAAAAAATATTTTTTTAAGTTAAAGTTAGACCAAAGTTTTAAGGTTTATTTATCTTCAATAGCGAGAATAAAAGATTTACAAAATAATAAAAATAATACCCAGGAAATTTTAAATAATATTTCTTCTTCTGGTATAAATCTGCTTATAAAATTAGTATTACTAGTATTGCCCTACTTAACTATTTTTTATTATTTACAAAAATATTTTGAATATAATGTATTTTTTGTAACTCTTTTACCACTACTTCCTTATCTGGTAATTTTTAAGAAAAGAATTTAATAGTTTATTCATTTTTATGAAAGGTTATTCCTCTCTTGATAAGATTCTTCATAGACAATTCCTTGGTGATAATTCATACTCTAATTTTTTATATGAGAGAATTATTTCAAAATCAAAATATTATAAGAATTTTACTAAAAGAAATAATATTTTTATTACTGGATTAGCCAGGTCTGGGACTACTGCTTTATTAAATAAAATTTATGCTACGAATGAATATGGTAGTTTAAGGTACAAATATATGCCATTTATATTTTCTCCAAAAATAACAAATTTATTTGAGTACTTTTATAAATCCCAAGATACTGAATTAGTAGAAAGATTTCATAAAGATGGTATAAAAATAAATATTAATTCCCCTGAATGTTTAGATGAAATTTTTTGGATTAAAGCTCGTTTAAAAGGAAAAAATAATTTTGAACTTAAACCTAAAAGAATAAGACATGAATTAATTAGAGCGTACTCTTATTTATTAAATATTTATTCAGATATAGAGGGAAATAAAAATCTAGTTATAAAAAATAATAATAATCATTTGAGAATTAAATATTTGTCAAATTATTTTAAGAAATCATACTTTTTTATAATGTTTAGAGATCCTTTGTCGCATGCATATTCTCTTCTTTCACAACATAAAAATTTTTTAGAGTTACAAAAGCAAGACCCTTTTATTTTAGAGTATATGGATTTGATTGGTCATAATGAATTTGGAAATAATGTCATGCCCTTTGTATATGATTCTTCTGATAAAAATTGGTATAAAAAAAAGGATAAATTAAAAATTGATTATTGGATAGAACAATGGATAAGGACTTATTCATGGATTATTAAAAGTAAAGAATTTCAGAAGGATAATGTCTTTTTAATATCTTATGAAAAACTATGTAGTGATGATTATCTTTATAAAAGAATTTGCAAATTAGTTGGGATATTAAATAATAGTGCTGGTAAAACTTTTATAAATGGAAATAAGATCTCTCAAATAGATAAAGATATAGATGATAAAAATTTGATGAATAAAGCAAAAGATATTTACAAACAATTAGAGTCCTTGTCTTTTTAATTATTTATCAAAAATATAATCATTTTTAAATCTATGAAACCTTTTTAGCAACAATATTTAAACTAATTTGAAAACCATTTTTAAAATCCATATGTGGATAAACAGCCTTTGAATAATCATCATAATTTGGATCTATAGAATTAAAGAAATCAAATGGATCCCATGTTTCAACGCTATGAAATTTAGATTCTTTAAGTAATTTGCTTAATTTATTAAAGTTATAGCAAGTTCTATGGTAGATAACATTAGATGAGTTTTGCCATCTACCATAAAGAGGACCAGTGATTCTTCCTAAATCATTTGTAATTTTATATACTTTCAACAATGCATCAAAATTTGGAACTGAGATTCTCAATTTACCTTCCTTTTTTAGAACTCTTCTCCATTCAGAAAGAACGATTGGAGCCTGTACATCATCAAAGTATTCAAAAGCATGAGAGCTATAAATCTCATCAACTGATTCACTTTCAAGAAAACTTAAGTCATCTATTTGTGATATGTATTGAATATGTTCATATTTTTGGCAATCAATATGAATATATCCCTTAAGAAATCTTTTACCGCTGCCTAAATTGATTTTCATAATCCTTTTTTTAAATAGAAAATTCATTAATTTTGTTAGAGATATATTCTATTTGATCATTAGTAAGGTGATATGAAGAGGGAATCCACAAACCATTTTTGCCTATTGATTCTGAGATAGGCAGACTTTTCTTATATTGTGGGTGCCTGATAAATGCTTCCTGTGCATTTAGGGGAGGATACATTGTACGAGAACCTATTCCATTTAAAGAAAGGAATTCAATTAATTTCTCTCTAAATTCTGTTTCTATCTCTATGAACCATGGTGCAACAGTGGATAAGTTTGGTATTAAATTTATATATTTGGATTTAATTGAATGAAAATACTTTAAATAGATTTCCTTCTTTCTTTGTACTCTTTTATCAATCTGTGATAGTTGTGATATTCCTAAAACCGCCTGTAAATCAGTGAATTTAAAGTTTAAACCTATGGAATTATGTATATCATTACCTGATTTTAACCTCCCAAAGTCTCTATATTTAACAAGTTTTTCATAGAAATCTTTTTCGTTAGTCAGAACAACTCCACCTTGGCCGGTAGTAATTATCTTGGGCATTGAAAATGATATAGAACTTGCATAAGAGATAGATCCTAATTTTGAACCATCACTGTATGTTGAACCAATACCTTGGGCAGCGTCTTCTATGAGAATTAATTTTTTTTCTCTGCAAAACTGCACTATCTTATTTATTCCTTCTTCAGGCTCTCGTCCATTGGCGGCAACGTACATAACTACTTTTATATTAGGATCCTCTTCTAGAGCATTTTTTAGAATTTTAGTATTTATTGTTAAGGAGGGATATTCAACATCCACAAATTTTATAGATTGGCCTGCCTCCATGGGGGCAAAAGCGGTTGCCGCCATTGTAAAATTAGGCACTACTACTGTCGCATCTTTTGAAAGCCCCAAGCATTTGATAATGCCATACATAGTTAATGTCCCATTGGGAAATAAAACCGCATATTTTGTATTTGAATATTCTGCTAAAAGTTCTTCAAATTTGCGAGATTGCTTAAATTCAGTTATGAAAGAACCAGAATTCATATAATCAACCACCGACTTAATATCTTCACTTGTAAAAGTAGGATTAAATTGAGGAATCTTATTCATTCTCTAAACAGTCTTATTAAAAACATCAATCATTTCTGAAATAAGTTTATCAAAATCATATTCAGGCTTCCATTTAAGAATATTTTTTGCTTTGCTTGAATCTCCGCATAAAAAAGGAAGCTCCTGAGGCCTTAGAAATTGTGGATTTATTTTTACATAATCTTTGTAATCAAGGCCAATTTTATTAAAGGTTAATTCACAAAGATCTCGGACTGAATTAGTTTTACCAGTTGAAATGACTATATCATCAGGTTCAGGTAAATCTAATAGTTTTATCATGGCTTTAGTATAATCAGATGAATGTCCCCAATCCCTATAAGAATCTAGATTCCCTAGCTCTAAAGAATCTGATAATCCTTTCTTGATCTCTAGAGCACCTTTTATAACTTTTGCTGTTACGAAGTTTGTACCTCTTCTTGGAGATTCATGATTGAAAAGTATTCCATTTGAAATAAAGAGAGAATATGCATCTCGATAATTCCTCGCTGCACTATAAGCAAATAATTTTGAGCACCCATAAGGACTCACAGGATGCATAGGAGTTGTTTCTCTTTGATAATTATCCTCGTCTACGCTACTCCCAAACATTTCAGAGGAGCTTGCTTGATAAACTTTAGAATCTGGACAAATTGATTTAACAGCTTCAAAAACATTGAGAGCTCCAATTGCATTTACAGAAGCAGTAAATGCTGGCATCTTAAATGAAAGTCTAACGTGACTTTGAGCCGCTAAATTAAATACTTTATCGGGTTTGAAATCTTCAAGTGCTCTTCCTATAGAAACAGGATCCGTCAAGTCTCCATAATATGTATGAATGTCATTGCAAATATGATTTATTCTATAAGTCTGATTCTCAGCAACAGAACATCTTCTTACTAAACCTGCGACTTCATATCCCATAGAAAGCAAATGTTCAGCTAGATAAGAGCCATCTTGACCATTAATACCAGTTATGAATGCTTTCATGATTTTATTGATAGATTTAAAATTATCACATTATAAATTATTAAACTTTATTAATATTAGCTTTATTTAGATTTAATAATAAATTCCTTGTCAAATTTCTGACCTAAGTATGGCCCTGTTTTTAATTCATATACGAAAGTATCTTCTACAAGAGACATATAATTATGTCCCCCCCTATATGTTATGGTACATTCTCCTTTATCTAGTATGATTTTTTCTAGAATAGTATCATCAATATCATAGTAGGTGACTTCTACTTTCCCATTAATAACTACCCAAGACTCTTGTGCCATAGGCATATTACGATTATGTATTATATGTTTGTGTGGAGAAAAGGTTTTTCCCTTTTGAAGAACGATGCACGCTACTTGGAGAGATTCATTAACAGGTGAAATATTTTCTCTTCCAGGTTTATTTACATTTTTTAAGTGTATAGATTGATGCAATAAAATACCCTTTTCTTTTTTTGAATAATAATTTCTTATATTCAGATCCAATTAAATAGTTATGACTATAAATAAGATATTATATTTTTAAATAAAATAAAGTAATCTTGTATTTATATTGCGAAATTTCTAATTTTTCTAATTAACTTGAAAGTAATTCCTCATTGCCAATAAAATAATCATCGATTGAAAAAACCTTATTACTATCCATAGTAGGCAAAGTTTTTTGTCTAGCTAAAACATCTTGAGGAATAGCACGAAAATCTGAAGAAACTCTAGTGTAATTCTCATTATTTTGAAAATCACCATGTTTAAAAATACTTGTATTAATAATCGCAGACTGGTGTGCTTCAAGTTCAAGTGGCTCATAATCCTCCCATCCTAGATTTTTTTCTATATGAAGACAGGCTGAACTCTTACAATGATTAATTCCAATAAAATGATTAATTTCTCCTAGAGGATGATGATAAGTTGAATCCATATGGAATTCAAATACAGATACGTTGTTTGGTACTTGGAATCTTATGTTAGGGAATCTTTGTATGGCCCATTTTTCAATTTTGTAATAAGAAATTAAATCAAAAAGCCATTCCTTACAAAGTTCTCTATAAGAAGATATTATTTCTAATCCATCATTAGTATCAAAAGATTTATAAATTGCTTGGTGAAAAGGAGTATATTGATCATTTTCTCTTTGTAATCTATTTGTTGGAGAATAAGTACTCTCGTGTAATAAAGAAATATTTTTTACAATAAATTTTTTACATAAAAATTTTTCAATACTTGAACAGTATTTTTTAGATTCTTTGAAGTGCTTCTTAATTATAAATTGTTCCATTGAATATTAAAATTTTAAAATTTTATCAATAATAACATTTTCAATTAAAAATGCATGTCGCAATTGAGTCATATTAATAGTAATTTTTCCAATTTAATGAATTCTTTTAAAAGTATAAATTCCACAACTGATATATTCATAGGAGATATTTTCTAAGTCGCAATTTTGATGTAGATCACCATAAATATCTACATAATCAAATCTAATAAGTTGCATTAAATTTTTAATATTTGTTATTTCAAGAATACTTTTAGGATGAAAAATCCTTTGCTCATTGAAATATACTTCATTTTTTTTTCCTATAGGAAAACTTATATAAAATATTCCACCTTTTTCTAGAATTGAAATTAAGTTATTAATCCCTTTTATATGACCATAAATATCTATAGGGTCTTTATATCTACCTAACCCAAAATGTTCAATAGCATGGAGGCAGGATAACGAATCTGTTTTTTGCAAGTCTTGTACATTCATTAAATCAGCCTGTATAAAACTGATATTTTGATGTTGAATTTTATGAAGAGGTCTTATATCTAAGATTTCGATTTCTCTGTAGGAAGCAACATGTGCAACAAATCCATCAATTCTAGAACCAACATCAATATGTCTTTTGGGATTCCTATCAAAAATAAATTTAGCTACTAATAAATCTTGATGGAAATATTCTCCTTGTGTAGTTCCAGCTTCAGATTCAAAATCATTTAAGATAATAGATCTTTTATCAATTTTTCCTCCTTGTTTAATCCAAGACTTTTCATCTTTTAAATATTTTGGTAAAAATCTTAAATTAATTAATGATCTGGGATCAAAACCATTTGATTTGATAAAAAATCTAGCAACAAATTTTAGAAATTTGATAATCATTCGGTTTTGAAAATATTATTTATATCATAAGATAAATTCTACTATGTAATAAATATAAAAAATAATTATTTAAAAAATTAAATTTATTTAGTAAAATTAAATTTTAATTTTTTTTAAATAGTTTTTTGTATACTTATGTATTTTAAAATTTATTTCTTCACCTCTTTTTGCAATATAATTTTCAACTGAAATCCATTTTAAATCTGAATGTTGAGAGAAAATATTTTGTTTATTTATTGAATCAATATTATTTAAATTAATCTGATAAGCCATAACTATGTAATGTGTATTGTAATGATCTTTTTCAAAAAAATTTTGAGTATAAAAATGTTCATAAATCCCTAATAATTCAAGATCTTCAATTTTGTACATATGTTTTTTAATACCAATTTCTTGTTCGCAAATTCTTATTATGGCTTCATTAATTGTTTCATTTTTATAGATTCTTCCACCAGGTACAAAATAATAATATTTTGCAGGTTCATTTAATCTCTTTCCTATTAATAATTTATTATTATTTGTAACACATAAATCAATAGAAATTAATGGAGTATTCTTTATAATAAATTCGAAATCTTCTTTATCTAAAAATTTTATATCTTTTTTATTCATATAAGAATTTAAAATTTCAAAGTATATTTAATTCTATCTTCTGGGCTTAATCTATTCCAAGTTACAAAAAATGATTCATCTAATTTAAAGCAATATTTATTTACCTTATTTGATATTGATTCTGGATTAATATGCTCTGATAAAAAAGCATTTGAATAATAAAAATTCCTCAAATTCTTACTAAGTAGGCATGCCGCTAAAGGAAAAGAAGCAACTCCTGATGAAGCAACATTCATTGAATTTGCTAAGATTGCAAAATCATTAGAAATACTTCCAGATATTACTTTTTTAACTTCAAAAATCTCATATAATTTTGTAAGAATAGGGTTTTCTCGTCCCTGTTTAGATTCGTCACAACCTTTAAATCTGCTTGTTTTTGGTTCTTGAACAATAATAATTTCTGAATGAAACTTTTTAAGCCATAAGTAGTAACTTAATGGATTACTTATATGATTGAGATTTTGAGGTGGTATTGTATCTCCACCTCTTAGATGTATGACGCAATTTCTGTTCAACTCCTTAATACTGATTTCAGTAATGTTTTTTGGAGAAATGTAATTATGGAATAATGGACGAATTTCATCTACTAATTCGGGTATCAAGGATAAAAACTTTTTTTTTGGTATAAATGAATCTCTGAATATTCTGTTAGAAAGAAATGAAAATTTAAAAAATTTATTATATTGTCTTGTATAAAGATACATGTTGTTATCAAAAATTATTTCTTTTGATATGAGAGATTCTTCACTTTTTTTATTTATATCTATGTAACCAGGTAATTTATGAAAATTAACATCTATTTTATAAAAACTCTCATAATTATCTGAAAAGAAGAATTTAAATCCATACATTTTATAATGAGCGTATAGTAATAATATCTGTTGAATATTATTACCTAATCTCCCATACTGACTTGTTCTTATAATAACTTTAAAACCTAATAATAAAATTAACTTATGGTAAATTCTAGTTATTAATTTCTTTATAATTCGGTTAATTTTATTTCTCATCATTTAACCTATATTTGTTTTAAGTTCATTAGATGGAAAAATTCTTGATATCTTCCCATTTTTAAATTCCAATATCCTATCACAATTTTTTAAAGTACTTAATCTATGTGCAACTATAAAAATTGTAATTCCCTTAGTTAGTGAGTTGACTTTTCTAATTAATTTTGTTTCTGTTTCATTATCTAATGCACTAGTCGCTTCATCAAATATTAATACTTCTTTTCTTTTATAAAGAGCTCTTGCAATACCTATTCTTTGAAGTTGTCCTCCGCTCATATTTATACCTTGCTCTCCAACTATCGTGTAGAATTTATTCTTTGTGGAAATAATATAATCTTTTATACAAGCTTTATCTGCTGCTTCCTCAACCTCTTTTAACTTTATATTAAGCCTATCTTCTGCAAAAGCAATATTTTCTAATATTGTAGTGTCTGCAAGAAATATCTTTTGAGGAACATGTCCAATTGAATTTCTCCAATCAAATAGATTAGATCTTTCTTTTGAATTAAATAAATCTTTTTTATCAATAATTAAATTTCCAGAATAAGGTTCTAGCAAACCCATTAGTAAATTTATGAAAGTACTTTTGCCACTCCCCGTTTTACCGATTATTCCAATTTTTTCACCTTTCTTAATTTCTAAATTAATATTTTTAAGTGAAAAATTTTCTGTATTTGGATATTTATAATAAATATTTTTAAATATTATTCGATTATTGAATTTAACTTTATTAGGATTTTTTGTTCCTATATTTTTCCCTTTATTTAATGCAGGTAGACATAATAATATTAATATTTTTTCAAATCCTTTATTATACGAAATTAAATTTGTCCAAGATGAATATATATTTTGTATAGCAGGTAAAAGTTTTTGTGCACCTAGTGCAAATGAACCAAGAAATGTAATGGCATTATTACTTTCCGATGTTGATGATATAGAGAAGCCAATTAAAGCAATAATTATTAAACCTAAACCTTCTATAAAAAACTTTGGTGACTGTGATAATAAGCTTACTATGGCTTCGTATTTTCTTGCTCTTCCAACATATGACTCAAACTTATCAGTATGAAAAATTTGATTATTTTCTAAAATTACATCTTTAATAGAACCTAGTCCTTCCTGAAGTGTCCTAAAGAGGATATTATTTGATTCAACTACATATTTACCATACTTTGAGATTTTCCTATTGATAAAAGTTGTGAGGAGAATATAAGTAAAGCCAATTATTGATATTATTAAAAGTGTAAGTTTAAAATTTATAAATAAGATTGCTGAAATAATACTTATGGCAGAGAATACATACATGAAAATAACTAAAAACTGATCTATGAATCCATTCGTCATTTCCATATTTATTGTTAAATCTGATATCAATTCACTACTATTATTCTGAATATGATATTCATAATCTTGATAGAGTACTTTGGCAAATGCTTTTTTACTTAAATCCTTAAAATAAGCAACTCTAAATTTCATATTTATCCACAAATTTAATAATCTTATTATTGAACTAAATAAAATAATAGAAATAAATAGTATTAAAATAATTAGTCTTGCATCATTTATTTGATTCATTCCAATAATATTGATAAATTTATCAAATAAATTTGATTTATATAAAATTTCAGGCTGAGTAATGCTTGTTATAAATAAGCCAACTGAACCAACGATAAGGAATTCTGAATATCCTGATAAAAGGTTTAAAAACAAAATAAATATAAATTGGAATTTTCTTCTATTACTGAAATTAGAGAATAAACCATTTATTGATTTTGTAATATCTTTTACTTCACTCATGTGTAAATTAATTTTTTAAATTATCTAAAAACTTATTTATTATTTTTAATAATTTTTCGACTATCCTTTTGATTAAATTTCCTTTCATCCAACTTACTTCCCAATAATGAATACCAATAGTTTCTTTGGTTATAAACTTTTCTTTATCTGATTCATTGCCAATAATAAAATTTGGTATTGGGTAAAAATAATTAGAAGGCAGTATTAAAATTTTATCTCTTTCTTCTTTCTCTAATTTAAAGTATTCCCTAGTTATCAAATTTGCTCCAGAGCAATTTAAAATATCTAATGCTGATTCTTCATTTGAACTCTTTAAAATATTCTTCATTACATTTGAATTTATCTTCGCATTAGGTTTTGCAAATATTACGCCGTTAGCTATTTGAGGTGAATTATCAAAAACAATACAAGAAATATAATCAAAATTTCTAAAATGTTCAGGGATCTTCTTAATACATTCAAGATCTGTATCTACATATAAACCTCCAAACTGATTTAATATTTCGTACCTTGCTATATCACTCTTAAAACCTACATTATTAGAGGAATCATATAAATCTTGATTTTTGAAATTTAATTCTTTGATCTTTTTATCATCCCAAAAATTATATTCCCAGTCAGAATTTATTGTTTTCCAAGTTTTCATCCAATTCAGATATTTTTTGGGAAGTTTTCTTTTCCCAATCCATATTTGATGGATTTTCTTTGGAATTATTTTATTAAAATTATTTGATTTTAAATTATTATTATTTATATTATTATTATTTATATTATTGTATTGTCTTGATAATATTTCCCACTTAGGTCTATCTTTGAATGTTGTAATAAAATCATAATCAAATCTACATTGTTTAGCAAAGGAACTTTCAAAAAAGCTATCTTTCATTTAATTGTTCAAAAATTTTAAAACTATATATTTGTATTTATACTTTAACATCTTGAGTAAATAATTATTAATTTAATAAGTTCTTTATTCTTAAATTGTTGATTTTTTCTAATTTATTTGTGTAAGTATTTCTTAATAAATAATAAATAAAAAAATGTTTTATTTTTCTTATTAATAGATTACTGTATCTGCGTTTACTTAATTTAATCTTTTTCTTTTTATATATTGCAAGATTATGCCATGGGATTGGACTTAAATTCCCATCATTTACTTGTTCCCAATTATCAGGTGTTGTTAATCTGGTTTCCCATAATGACATTATTGGAGAAATTACTTTAGCCTCTGAGAGGTATGCCGCCCACCAGCTAAATGTTGAATTGCTAATAACAATATATTTTGATTGACTCATTATTGATATAGACTCCCATGCCGTTGAACAAAGCTCATCTCCAAGAATCATATTGAAATTATTTTTTTCAATTAAAGTTTGTATCTTTGAATAAATTTTTGAATAATTTCTATTTTTAAAAGTATCAGAAAATAAAATTATATTTTTAATTTTTATATTCTTTATTCTTAAACTTTCTTTTATTATTTCCAAAGATCTTTCATAATATTTTAAATTTAAATTATCTATATTTTCTAATGGTTTATTATTGTTAGATGCTTGTAACTCCCTTGTATGAAAAGCAATAAAATCTTCATTTATATTAAATTTTTTATAGGTTAATTTAGATAATTCTTTTATCTTATTAATGCATTCTGAATCTTGAATCTTATGATTCTGAAAATAACCTGAAAGTACAATATCATTTGGTGCTAAATAATTATTTTCTGCGTAAGAACAGTAGTATGCAGGGTGTATTATATCTTCTTCATAAAGAATTTTTAGTGATCTTATTGATCTTCCATTAATATATTTAAATCCTAATTTACTTGCAATGGATTTTGTTTCTAGCTTTCTATTCCCATCAAGTAAGTTATCTGTGTAATACATTTCTCTATCAAGAATTTTGGCAAGTCTATAGCAGGCAGATAGTTGAAATAATTGATTTCCAGTGCCTCCAATTAGTTCAATAATAAGTTTGTTTCTTTTTTTTGAATTAATTATTTTATTAACCATTGATTTTAATTTTTTAATCTGATTTTAAAATTAATAATAAATTTTTAAATTTATTAATTTAATATAAAAACTTAATTAAATATTATTAATTCATAAATAAGGATTCTTTGGAAGCTTTTTGTAATTCCAATTTAAATTTTTTAAATCTAATAATAATTTTTTATCAGGTTTTTCTTTGAATAATATAGTGCATAATAAAGCGCTTTCTTCTAAGCCAAAGAAGTTTAAAACTTCTTGAAAAAAAATCATTTTTTTTAATATTTGAATTTTTATTATTTCATTTAATTTTTTGCTATTTATATCTATATGCTCTGAACCATATATATAGAAATCACAAATTTTTCTGAAAGCAATATTTCTATAATGCATTCCTAGCAAAAATTTCTCTAATTCTCTTTGATTTGTTGAGTATATAAAATTCCCAACAGATTCAAAATTGTATCCCGAATTATATATCTTCTTATTTAATAATTTTTTTATTACCCATTTAATTTTTCTTACAAGTCCTTTCCTATATCCTCTTTTTGCAAAAATATCATTTGGCTCAATTAAAATTACTCCCTTTCTGCAGACCCTAAAAGCTTCATGTAATGCGATCCATGGTCTAGGGCAGTGATGAAATGCTTCTTTGATTAAAACATAATCAAATGACTCATCTTCAAAAGAAAGATTCTCTGCGTTCTCTTCACTGAAATTTTCTATGAAACCAATTTCATTAGCAACTCTTAGTAATTTGTCTGATATATCAGTTGCATGTGCCTTTCCACCATTACGTAATATAAAGTTAGCATCTGTTCCATACCTCCCATCACCTACGGTTAGCCATTTGCTACCTTTTTTTATTAAAGGTTTAATCCCTTTTAGCATCCTTTTATGGCGCCATTTATCAAGGGTATTATCTTTTAACCATGTATCTGCTATCTTTTTTGTTGCAGTGTCATTTAAGCATTCAATCCACTCTTCTTTATGCTTGTCATAAATAATTTCCATTAAAATTATTTATTTAAATAATTTCATCTTATTATACTCTAATATAATTTCATAAAACATTTTATGGTTATTTAAATTAAGAATATCATTATCAATTTCTGATAAAAATCTAAACTAAAAAATTATTATGAATATTTTAATTACAGGAGCCTCTGGTTATGTTGGGAGTCAAACTTGTAAATTTTTAAAGAAAAGATCTTTTTATATTTATGCAGTTGATAGAAATCAAATAAAACATAAATATTTTGATCAAGAAATAATAACGGATATATCTGATTTGAAATTAATTAAGATATTAAAAGAAGTTGATTGTGTTATTCATTTGGCGGGTTCAAATTTAGTAGCTCCTAGTATTAAATACCCTGCAAAATACTATCAAGATAATG
>Ga0160422_10000869_pt1 | contig 18571 bp, 11 predicted proteins | sample Fk160mmetaG_FD_108192 | JGI IMG/M metagenome (GOLD analysis project Ga0160422, IMG submission 108192) | Marine microbial communities from the Central Pacific Ocean - Fk160115 60m metaG | ecosystem: Environmental > Aquatic > Marine > Oceanic > Photic zone | place: The Central Pacific Ocean... | reverse complement strand
TATATTTGCAGCATTTGCAGTTGTTGGTCTTGTCAATATTTTAGATGGTCCTTTGAGTGAAACTGCTCTTGGTTTAGCTGCTAGACAGGCATTCTTGAAAGCACCTTGGTTGAAGAGATTATCTATTTTTAGTAAAAAACCCATACCTAAAGTTAAACCTAATTTCAAGAGAATAGAAACAAAAGTAAAAAACAGTGACATACAGGATCTTATCAAAAGGGGGAAGATTGATAAATTACAAGAGTTTATTGATGAACCTTTGAGAACTAAAAGTAGTAAAGTAATTAAGAAAAAGTTCCAAGAATCAATTAAAAATACTACAGAAAATATTGATGAATTTAATGTAATTGATAATTTTAACATAAAAAATACTAGAGGACCAAATATAAAAGGTCTCCAAGATGGTGGTGAAGTATCTGCAGGGGAACCAGTTGTTGTGGGTGAGATTGAACCAGAATTATTCATTCCTGGTCAAGATGGTGTGATTGTACCTGGTTCTGGTAGGCAAAAGATATTGGTTATCAATAATGGTGGTACTATACAGAAAGTTCCTATTGCAGTTGGTGGTGGAGGAGGAAGTTCAACACCAATGCCTGTAACCACTGATGTATACTCAAACCTCGCTAAATATGCACAGTTCACAAGCTTATTGACAGTATGAATAAAAAGAAGCTTTGGACAAAAGGAACCCAGATTGAAAGGTTTGATGTAGTTCCACAAGATAAACAAGGTGATTTCCTCAATATGTTGGGGCAGATAGCATACTTCAAGTATTATGAAGATGTATTTGATCCCTCTGTTCATATAATTATCCAATGTAATGATACTTATGGATTTCTCAATAAATTACCAATAAGAAGTGGATCTGCAGTAAATCTAAAAATAACACATCCAAGTAGTGAGGATGGTATAGAGTTTGATGTAAAAGATGAACCTCTTGTTATAACAAATATAATGAATATTATGTCTGATCCTAAAAGGGAAATATATGATTTAGTTCTTGAGACAAAACATGCAGTATCTAATCATACTAGCAGGGTATGGGAAAAGTATAAGGGTAACATAGCAGATACTGTAGAGAAAATTCTAAAGGAAAAGTTAGAGGTAAAGAAAGAAAGGATTTATACAGAGAAAACTAAAAATGATTATGAGTTTGTTGGTAATTATAGAAAACCATTGAAGACAGTGATGGATTTGTGTCGTAAGTCTATTCCCGAAAAATCTGATGGTGATAGTGTAAAGAAAGGATCTTCTGGATTTCTATTTTATGAAACATTAAGTGGATTTAGATTTGAAAGTATCGATACAATATTGTTGAGTGAACCGTTTGAGGAGAAGTATATTCTATCTTCTGATAGAAGAGAATTAGATCCTAAGGTTGCTAATTTCAAAGTTGCTGGAGAACCTAATTGGGATGAAAGTCACGATATAATCAAAAAACTTAGAGCAGGTGCATATAAAACTGCTAATTGGTATTTTGATTTGGTTACTAAGAAACCATTATTTGCTGATTTTTCTTATAAAGATTCTATTAAAAAACATATGAAAAAGGCAAATGATGAGGAAGTGATACCAGAAGATTTTACTGATTTTTATTCTAGGATTATAGTTGGTGTAACTGATCAGGGTGCTATGACACCCGATGAGGATGGAAAGCAAACTAATACTCCACAAGATCAGGCAAAGTTTCAGGCTCAAGCACATTCAAGATATTCATCATTGTTTTCTCAAACATTAGATGTTACAATACCTATGAACCTGTCTCTAAGAGCAGGTACCATGATTGAACTTGAGTTTCCTGAACTAAATAATGACGAATCAGACAAGCGGAACTCCGCTTCTGGTAAGTATATGATTGCTCAGTTATCACATGAAGTTGGTAATCCTACGGGTGACTTTACAGGTTTGACTTTGGTACGAGATTCTTTCCTATCTAAGGAGTAAACATGAAAACAATCGAAGAACACATCGCAAAGGATAAAGAAATCCTTGCAGATCCAAAAACTTCTGAACCCATGCGACATCACATTGAAGATGAATTGCATGATTTAGAGGAGTATGTAGAACATCACAAAGATGAGATCAAAGCAGGTGATCACCATGACCCTAATGTGTTAGAGGTATTCTGTGATGTTCACCCAGACGAACCAGAGTGTCTGGTGTATGATGACTAATGCTTGAGACACGTCATTCTGCTATTGACTTCATTGGAAGAGATGGGTTTCACTGGTTTTTAGGACAAGTAACCCCAGATAAAGCTTGGCGTGATAGTAACAATCAAAACTTTCAGAATGGATTTAGGGCGAAGGTAAGAATATTTGGTCATCACCCTAAGGCTAGTAAAGAAGAGGGTGGAATAGATGATGTTGACCTACCTTGGGCACATTTTCTAACTCCACCTAATTTTGGTGCTGGTAATAATTTTGGTGGCACTAGCTTTGCTTTGCAAGGTGGTGAATGGGTGTTTGGATTTTTCCTAGATGGTGAGGAAGCACAACAACCTGTAGTTGTAGGTTGTTTTCATAATAACAGTGCTACTGAAACAGAACAGACTGCTGAAGATGTAATTAATAATGGTACCACAGGATTTGCTCCTTTCATTTTCCCTAAGGAAATAGAGAAAGGTGATCCTATTACTCTTGTCAGTAATGAAACAAATGATCCTGTTAGTAGTATTGCTACCAGTAATTCTACAGTTCTTAATGAAAACAAAGAGGAAAAAGGAACTATATCAAAACACTTTGATAATAAGAGTTATGAGGTAAAGACTTCCCAGAAATGTTATACACCTAAAGGTGCAGTGGGTGAAGTCGCAAAAACATTACAGAATTTTATTGGCATAGTTTCAGCTCTTGATCAGTATAAGGATGCTTATATTGATCCAGTAGTGAATAAGTTTGTTGATATGGATAAACTTGTTAATAAGTTTTCTGAAAAGATAGCAGGTGGAATGTCTGGTGTTATAAGAGAAACAAGAAAGCAGTTGTTCTTTGAAATCAATAAGGGAGTAGATGATGCTATTGATTTTCTTGACCCTGCTCACCTAATCAAGAATCTTGAAGTAAAGAAACAGACTGATGCCATTTATTGTTTGATTGAGAATTTTTTAAAAGGTCTCAAGGATTTTATTGGAGATTTTCTAAAAGAATTGCTCGGTAAATTGGTAAACATGCCACTTTGTGCTGCTGAAAAATTTATAGGTGGTTTGATGAGTTCTATTGCTGATTCAATTCAGAAAGCGATCAACCCTGCTATAAATGCATTGAGTAAAATAGCAGGTATTCAGATACCATCATTCATGTCAATGTTAGAAAAAGCAGTTGGTATTGCACAGGCAGGTTTAGCATTATTAGAATGTGAAGGTAATCAGTGTGAAGTAGAACCAAATGATTGGGTAACTAATCTTGGTCCTGATCCTAAGAAAGTTTTAGACTTCAACCAAACACTGAATACAGCATTCAGTCTTGGTGGATTTGATGGTGATATAACTGGATTTTTGGGCAAGGTGATACCTGGTTTAGATAGAGACACAAGCAATATGGATCTTGGTGATATGGAGAAACTTGTAGGTGCATGTAATCCATACAAGAAGGATTGTGGACCTCCAAGAATAGAATTGTTTGGTGGTGGAGGTGTAGGTGCTATTGCAAATGGTGTTATTAACTCTGTTGGTAAGGTAGTTGGTGTCAATATGCAAGACTTAGGATTAGGTTTTACAGATCCACCTAAAGTACGTATTATTGATGATTGTAATAATGGTAGTGGAGCAAAAGGTGAAGCAGTTATCGAAGATGGACTTGTTACTAACATTATCATAACTGATCCTGGCGGAGGATACCTACAACCTGATCAAATTTCTGATGCTGAAGGAGAAGATGTTGTGGGACAGGTTACTGGAATCAAGGTTATTAGCACAGGTGCTGGATATCAGGAAGGTGATACTATAACTGTAGAAGATACAGGTGCTGGTCCTTGTACTATAATACCAGAAATATTTGATGGTAAGATAGTTGGAGGTTCTGCTGGTTGTGGAGTTGGTATAACTGATATTCCAAGACTTACAATCAACACAAAAACTGGTTCAGGTGCTAGAATAATACCTATAACCAAATTTGTGAAGAGAGAAGAATTTACAGGTGAATTACCACCTGATGCTACTCTCATTAGAGTAATTGACTGCCCTAGGATTTACTAATGACCGATTCTAAACCTTTTGTACCACCAGTTATAATACAACATCCTGAAGATGGCACGTTCTTCATGGGAAGAGAACGGGATGATAAGGTTACCCGTAAAAGAGATATACAACTTATTGGTTCTCAAAGTAATTCTTTGAGATTATTCCATGACGGTGGATTTGAGTTGAGATCCAGCGAAGATGCTGGAGGAGATGCAGGTTCCAGCATACTACAAGTTGTTGATGAGGCACCTCTTCTTATAAAGAGTGCAGGTGATATTAGAATACAATGTGATGGTAGATTCTCTGTGGTTGCTCACGATATAAGGATGAAAGCAGAGGGAGCAGATGATACTGGTGGAATTACGTTAAAATCCGAACAAGATATTACCATAGATGCTGCAAATCGTGCTATAATAAAAGCAGAAAACATTACATTCGATGCTAAAGATCGAATATTGTCTCATTCCGTAGGATGGCAGATCCTTATTGGTCAGGTTATTAGATTACATGAACCAAAAACAAAATTATGCCCTGCATTCCTGAAGGAATACATAGATGAACAAATGAAAACACTTAGGACAAACTAATGGCTGGAATACGTGACATTGAATCTGGTAAAGTTTACATTGGTAAAGAACAACCAGCAAAACTAGATCAGGCAGTTGAAACCCTGAATGGTGATGAACCTTATGATGGCACTCTTGCTGTCACTGGACCTGCATTTATTGGTGCACATGAAGGTGGATTTGCTAAAGCAGTCCTGAATGTTGGAACTGATCTTGGAGATTTTTCTCCTGGTGTATCAGGTCGTGCAGTAGATATTGATGGAGATGTCAATCATAATGGAAATACGACCCATCAAGGAGATAAAACTCATACTGGCAATCTTATCAAGAGTAATTTCAAGAACTGCACTGGTCAAAATGTAGCATTGACAAGCAGCACAATCAATGTGCAAGGATGGAAAGGATTTGATCTCAAGCATCCCAATATAGAGGGATATAGATTACGTCATGTCTGTGTTGAAGGACCAGAGGCAGCAATATATGTGAGAGGTAAAGTTAAGTTGGATGGTATTATAGAACTACCTGACTACTGGCAGAACTTTGTAGATAAGGAAACTATTACAGTTCATCTTACACCAATCGGATCATATCAAGAACTATATGTGAAAGAGATACAGTATGGTAAGAGAGTTATCGTAAGAAACGCTGCTGGTGGTGCTATAAATGCATCATATCATGTATGGGCAAACAGAGCAGGAGAGAAGTTAATTCCAGAATATTCTGGTAAAAATGCTGGAGATTATCCTGGCAATAATAACCAATATTCGATTCAAGGGTATCATTACGATGTCAGAGAAGAGAAACCTAAGAAGAAGGGTTGACATCGATCCTTATAAATGCTAGTATGTGACTAGTAAAGACTTTATGCATGGGAAACCCTTTTTCTGGCGAATACGTTGACGAAGTTCGCATAAACATGGAAGCAAGAACTTTTGAGATCTATGGATCTGATGGTTCTTGCCAGAAAGTTGTATGCGAAGATGTTGATCAGTTTATGGCAGTGTACAAGGTAACTCGTAAAGCATCTGAAATTGATGACCAACTAAAAGTCGTATACGTATGAAAGTAACAAAAGTAAAATTACCTCTATCAGACATCAAGTTTCACGAAATTCCTGTTCTTGGTTCATTCTATACCAAGAGAGAGGTAGATGCTCTTATTTCTGCTGCAGTTGCAGAGGCAAGACGAATTGATGAAGAGTCAATGCGTAAGCACAATAGGGATGCAACTATCATAAGTATGATACTTGGATTTACAGCACTTGCATTATTTGTTGACGGACTTTTGAGGTTGCTTGGCATCATCCCACCTTTTGCAGGTATAGACATAGACATACTAGATAAAATTGTAGATAAGGTTGAATCTGACCTATTACCATTAGTGCAGAAAATACCACGAATCTAGTTACTATAAATAAGTTGAAGGAATGGTGTCAGGATTTATAGGCAATGCCACTTAGTAGACTTGAGAATTTTCTAAAGAATGTTCAGGGTAACGTCATATACGTAAACCCTGAAGAACTTGATGCAACGGATGATATCAGTAATACTGGTAACTCTAGAACTCGTCCGTTTAGAACAATACAGAGGGCACTAATTGAGTCTGCTCGTTTTTCATATCAGTTAGGTAAAGATAACGATAAGTTTGATAAGACCACAATCATGGTCTCGCCTGGTGTTCATTATATCGATAACCGTCCTGGTCTACAAATTGACACAAGTGGTAGTATAACTGATGTAGGTGGAAGTGCAGCGTCTATAAGTGAATTTTCAGTTGGAAGTAATTTTGATATACAAGACACCGATAACGTATTATATAAATTCAACTCCGCAAGTGGTGGAGTTATTATGCCAAGAGGTACATCCATTGTTGGGTCAGACCTCAGAAAGACTAAGATAAGACCTAAGTATGTCCCTGATCCTACTGCATCAGGCATAGCACCATCAGCAATATTCAGAGTAACAGGATCTTGTTTCTTCTTTGGATTCAGTTTCTTTGACGCAGATCCTAATGATAGGATCTATAAAGATTATACTGGAAATGTCTATACTCCTAATTTTTCACATCATAAACTAACTTGCTTTGAGTATGCTGATGGTCAGAATGTAATACCTGGTAAGGGTAATACAGATCTTGACATGTATTACCATAAGTTGACTTTAGCTTATGGTATAAACAGTGGTAGAGCATTACCTAACTATCCATCTAATGATGATTTTGAGAAGGTCGTTGATGAGACTAGAATCGTTGGATCAATATCACAAATAGGTGCTCTTGAGATACAAGACATATATTCTGGAATAACACCATCATCTGCTACTGCTACTAAGATAGTAACTGTAGTAACAAAAACTACTCATAACTTGGCAGTTGGAACTCCTGTATTGATTCAGGGTGTCAATGATACTAACTATGATGGTAGTTTTATTGTAAACCAAGTCATAAATGACACTAACTTTACATATTCTGTACCAGTAGTACCAGCATCTACAGCAACTCCATCACTCAGTGGCCTTAGTCCAACAGTTAAGATTGAAAGTGATAGTGTAACTTCTGCATCACCTTATATCTTCAGCTGTTCAATTAGATCAGTTTATGGTATCAATGGTCTTCATTGTGATGGATCAAAGGCAACTGGATTCAAATCTATAGTTGCTGCACAGTTTACAGGTGTATCCTTACAGAAAGATGATAATGCATTTGTAAGATATAATGCAAGTACAGGAACTTGGCAAGATCAAGCAACTCTTGGAACATCCGTATCATTACATACTGATCCTAATGCAAGACATAAACCTGAATATGAGAGTTGTCATATAAAAGCATCTAATAATGCTGTAATGCAGTTGGTATCTGTGTTTGCTATTGGATATGGTAAGCATTATGAGGTATCTTCTGGTGCTGATATTTCTATCACCAACTCTAACTCTAACTTCGGTCAGAGATCTTTTGTTGCTGATGGATATAGGGACAAAGCATTTACAAGAGATGATAAAGGTTATATTACTGCTATTGTACCACCTAAGAAAAATAATGCTAAAGAAGTTAATATAAACTGGGAAGCAATCGATGTAGATGTTACTGCAGGTGTTACTACAGACTCAAAATTATTCTTACATGGATTCACAGGTAAGGACACTATACCATCAAAGACTGCTAATGGTTATAATGTTGGTAATAAAATAGATGAGACATTATCTGTTGGTATAGGTCTTACCACTTATAGCACTCCTGTCTATATGACTGGTAATAATCCTACCATTGCTAACTGGTCTATAGGTAAGAAAGAGTATATTGTTGGATCAAACTCTGGTATCAACTCTATCACTTCCAATACTATAACTCTAAAGACAGACCATGATCTTTTGGCTGGAGAGAAAATAAAGATATATTCCAAGGACGGTAGTTTACCTGATGGTGTAGAGCACAATAAAGAATATTTTGTAATATCAAGTGCTGATGATAAGATAAAGTTAGCATCAACATTTAATAATGCAATTGCTGGCACCAATTTGACAGGTATCAATAACCTTGGTGGAGAACTAAGGATAGTATCTACTGTAGAAGGTAAGAAACCTGGTGAACCAGGTCATCCAATACAGTATGAAACAAATACTGGTTGGTACATCAACGTAGGTGCAGGTAATAGTTTACGTGCACAAATAGTAGCAAATCAAGCAGATCTATCACCTAAGACTAACAATACATTTATTACAAGAAATCCTGATAATAGACTTGATCTTGATACAGTTTATCGTTTAAGATTTGCAGTACCTAACAATACTGTTGCTGTTCAACCTACTGATGGATTTGTAATTGTAGAGTCTGGTAGTGTAGTTGATGATGATAAGTATCAAAATAATAATTCAAGTCTTGGATCAGTATCCGATCTAAGAACTGACAATGTAATTATAGATGCAACATGGTCATCTAATGTTGGTGTTATTACTGCACAGGCTCCACATAAATTAGATGCTGGTAATACTATTGAGATACTTAGACTAAGAAGTGGTAACAACACACTTGGTGCTGACAATTCAGGTTTCAATGGTAAATTTGAGGTTCTTGGTATCAATGATGATAGAACATTTAGAATTGGATTGAATACTAATCCTGGCGGTATAACAACCACTACTGGATTGAGTTCTAATGTAATAGGTTATATTCCATACACTAAACATGATGCAAGTATAGTTGGTTCAGGTAGAACATTTGCACCATACTTTACTAAATGTGATACACCAAAGGCAATACAAATCTTAGGCACCCAAGAGATTCAAGGTTATAAACGAGATGTACAAGATGGTGTGTATGACCTGACTATATTAGGTTATGTTGCTCAACCTACTGTATCTCCATTCTCAACAACTTCTAATTACTATCCACAGGATATAAACGATTTACGTCCGAAGACAAGTAAAGATAATACTGTTGTAGATCCTGAGGCTGCTGTTTCTCACGCACTCAGATCTAAACCTGGTATAGTCAAAACTAATGACCCTTCTAAGAGTATAACAAAAGAATCTATAAATTCATTCTTAGATACAACCAATATTGGTATTGGTCTTAGTGCAGGTTCACATAGTGGTGGTAACCTAAGGTTAGATACAAGTCATCATCATGGATTCAATGGTGTAAAGGCAACGAATAATCTATCAGGTGGTACTAATTTAGGTACTGGTAGTGGTAATGCTGAGTTCTATTTCAATGTAGAAACAGAAGGTGGTGGTGGACATGGATTGACAGTTGATGTTACTATAAATGCTGCAGGTACAATCACTGCATTTGAATTAAATCAACCAGGTTCAGGTTACTTAGTAGGTAGTACTGTTACTATATCAGGTATTCCTTTCTCTGCTGCTGGAACTAATGCTACATTTGATATTACTGAGATTGATAATGGTGTTGATGATATAATTGAAGTGGTAGGAATGTCTAGTGAGTCATATAATGGTCTTCATAAGATATCTGCTGTTGATAGCAATCTAAGAGTTACAGTTCCTGGCTCTGCTACTGGTGGTGCGACTGGTGGATATATCTTCCGTGTTGGTAAATCAATTAGTATAACATCTGTACAACACAACCATGTTAGTGGTATAGCAACAGTTCAAACTGCTGGTGATATTGGTCTTAGAAAGGGTGATCAGATTGTTATAAACAGTATTCCTAATGCTAATCTAAATGGTACATATGATATTACTGATAGAGTAGGATATGGATCATCAGTTCTAGTCAACATCGGTAAATTCCCAACTCATCAGGCATCAGGCACAATAACTTCTGGATATGCTCATGGTACTGGTTTATCTGTAAGAACATCTGGTAGAGATATTCCTCTTTATGATGGTGTTACTACAAAACTAAACAGTAGTTTAGGTGCAACTGGATCTTCTATTACACTTGCTGATGTTAAGTTATTGAGAAGAGGGGATTATCTTCTAATTGAGAATGAAATTGTAAGGGTTGCAAATAAAACTGGTACTAGTGTTATTAGGGGATTGCTTGGTACAAATGCTGTCCAGCATGAAGCTAATTGTTCAGTACGTCGTATAAAGGTACTACCAGTAGAAAACAGACGTTATAGTATTATACGTGCTTCTGGACATACTTTTGAGTATGTTGGATACGGTCCAGGTAACTACAGCACGGCAATGCCTCAGAACCAAGGTAGTACTTTGGATGAGGATGATCAGTTGAGATCACAGTCACTTCAGACTAGAGGTGGTGTGGTTGCTTACACTGGTATGAATGACAAAGGTGATTTCTATATCGGACGTAAGAAAATCAACGCTGTAACAGGTGAAGAGATTGATACTATTGATAAGTTTGATAACACAGATGTTGGTGACGATTTTGTTATGCCATCAAGTGCTATATTTGATGACCTAACAGTCAACAATAATCTATACAGTAATGGTAATACTGATGTAATAGATCTAAAACTAAGAGGTAATAGATCTGGTAACATTAGTAAGTCTGTCTTTGTTGGAATACAAGAAACTACTCCTACTACTGGTCAGTCACAAGATAATATTCTATTCAGAGTAAGTCACACGCCAGGTGGAAATCTTGGTTGGGTGAAGACAGATGGATCTGGATCTGAGAGATGGCAAGAGTTTGCTCCTATCTCTTATGAAAGTGGTAGTAATGCCTACTCATTTGATAAGTTAGCATTAGGACAATCTAGTGTTAGCAGTGGTGAGACTCTAAGTGTTGCAGGTATAGGAACTATTGGTAGTCTAAAGGTTACTGATCTTACTTCTGGACGTGTTGTTCTTACTGGAGCTGGTGGAGAGTTACAAGATAGTTCTTCACTCACATTCTCAGGTGCTAAATTAACTGCCTCTGCAATCGATGTTACAAATAACCTTGGTGTAGATGGTAATATTGATGTAGATGGTAGTATTGATGTTGATGGACATACAAATTTAGATAATGTTAGTGTCGCTGGTGTCTCCACATTCGCAGGGAATGCAGACTTTTCTTCTGGTGTTGACGTAACAGGAAATATAAATGCTACGGGAACGGTTACAGCAGAGCAACTTACCTCAACTGATGATGCTAACATCACAGGAACTGTAACTGCTGGTGATTTTGTTGGAAAGGGAGTTGTTCCTATCGGTGGTATTATAATGTGGTCTGGAACTGATGGTAACGTACCAACCAATTGGGTTTTATGTAATAACTCAGCAGCAGCACAAGCAGCAGGGGCACCAAACCTAGTTGATAGGTTTGTTGTTGGTCGTGGTTCAAAATACAGTGCAGGGGAAAAAGATGGTAGTGCAGATGCAGTAGTGGTAAGTCACAATCACACTGTTACAGATCCAGGTCACAAACACAATACCAAAGGTCATGGAACACAGGATGATGGAGGTAGTAATCTTACAGGTAGTACTTCTGGAGGGTCAAGTAGCACTAGTATGGATAATGCAAATACAGGAATTAGTATTGCTACTCAAGGTGTTAGTGGCACTGATAAGAACTTACCTCCATATTATGCTATCGCTTATATCATGCGAGTTAGTTGATCTAAATACATATACAAAGGAGTGCATTTGTTAAATGGCATCAGTTAATAAGAATTTTGCTGTCGAAAAAGGTCTTGAAGTCGGTGACAAGGCTCTTGTAGTTGATGCTGACGGTGAAAAGACTGGTATTGGTAAAACCGATCCCAAATTTGGTCTTGACGTAGCAACAACCGCCAACTTTGATGGTATTGTCGCTGCAGGTCAGGTTGGTATTGGAAGTACACAACCTGTAAGAGATCTCGATGTTCGGGGTACTGCAAGATTTACTGGGAAAGTTTACGATCAGAATAGTGGAGAAGGTACAAATGGTCAAGCACTTATAACCACAGGTGTTGGTGTATCATGGTCAGACCTATCAAATATTCAAACTAACGCTGCAGATAAAGTATTTTCGGTACAGTATAAGAAAACAAATCTAAAATTTGGTGGTGCTTCTAATTTTGTATTTGATCCTGTCAATGAGCGAGTAGGTATTGGAAGCACACAACCAGAGTATACTCTACAAACTGACGGGTTGGTTCAGATTGGTGGTACATTCCTTGATGCGAATGGTACTATAGGTGTTGGTAAGAGTGTATTACAAGCAACTGACGATGGTGGATTACAATGGATAGGTGCAGGTGCTAGTATAACAAATATATTTTACGTCAACGAAGATGGAAATGATAATAATACAGGATTTACAGAAGGAAACGCCCTAAGAACGATAGAAGCTGCATGTCTAAAAGCACAGGCAGGTAATGTTATAAGAGTTGCAGGTGGTATATACACAGAAAATAATCCAGTCTTTGTCCCACGTAATGTCACTATAGATGGTGATGATCTAAGAAATACACAAGTTATACCAGCAAATGTAGGACAAGATTTATTTCAAGTAAACAATGGTTGTTTACTACAGAACATGTCATTTGTCGGTGCTGCTAACACAGGTGCCATCATTACATTCCCACCACAGGGAGTTGTAAGTAGACATAAGTTTGTTAGTGCAACTGGTAATCCAATAGTCAAGACCACTTGGAATAGTGGAATCGCTACCACTCCAACTGCTGTTGACTATGATCCTACAAGTGGTATTACTACATTTACCACAGAAAATCCTCATGGTATATCAGCACCTAGCAGTCACAGTCTAACAACTGCAGCATATAACCCACATACAGGTATTGTAACTTGTACACTAGCAAATCATGGTTTTGGTGCTAAAGATTTGGTTGCATTCAAGATTGGTGCACTGGTACTAAAATGTAATCTGGACAGTTATGCAACAGAACATGCTTATCCTAGATCAACAGACGTTGCTGGTATTAGTAGTACAAGATGGTTAGGTCTTTCTAATATAACTACAAACACATTTGAAGTAAACGTTGGATCTTCATCTAATACATCTCTGCATAAGACACAATCTATTGCTGCTGATGGATTAGAAAGAACCACTGCATTTGTTGGTATAACCACAAACGGACTTACATTTACATGCGATCAAGATAGACATACATCACAAAAAACATATCCTAGACCAACAGATCCTCTAGCTGGAATACAAACTGCAGTTATAGGTGCCACTGCTAACACGTTTGTTATAAACGCATATAATGCTGGAAGTGGTACAAGAATAGGTGCAGGTATAACACAATCACCATACGTTAGAAACTGTACTAACTTTGTTCCTAACTCAGTTGGTATGAGAATCAACGGTGATCATGCTGAAGGTGTGAAGTCAATGGTTGTTGACTCTTACACTCAGTATAATCAAGGTGGTATAGGTGTTACCATATCTAATGATGGATATGCACAGTTAGTATCAATATTCACCGTATGTGATGAGTCTGCTATTACATGTGTTTCAGGTGGACAGTGTGACCTGAACAACTCTAACGCATCATTTGGTACTTTTGGTCTTATAGCATCAGGTGTTGGTACTGTAACTCAAACAGGTTCACTAGCACAAGCAGCAGTTGAGGAAGATAATGTTGTTGTTATTTCAGGATTAACTGAAAGACCTTACACTGGACAGGTATTCTATCTTGGTGAACTGTTCAATGAAGTAATAAACGTATCAATTACAAATCCTGGTAGTGGTTATACAACTACTAATCCTCCAAAAGTTACTGCTTCGGCCCCCAGCGGACCTAACGGTATCCAAGCAGAGGGTGTTGCTGTTGTAAGTGGTTTTGGTAGTATAACTTCTGTAAACTTATTTGCAACTGGTTCACAATATAGAACTGCTCCGAGCATTACGATTGATGCACCAACATCAGGCGTAACTGCAACAGCAAGTGCTGGAATCGGACCATCTTATTTTACCATAAATAGTACGACTCCAGTTACAGCTGGTGTTTCCACGATCACGATTGACCAAACATTACCTGCTAACGTAGGTGTTGGGTCAACAGTTCCATTCGCAAGACAGTCTCTAATTCTTGCATCTTCATACACATTTGAATATGTCGGTGCTGGATTGACAATTGGTGTGGCACTACCTAGAAAGGGTGGTATTACAATACCAGAAAATGAGACAGTATCAGAGAAAGGCGGTAGGGTAGTATATACCTCAACCGATGAACGAGGTAATCTGAAAGTTGGTGATGGATTTACTATCAATCAACAGACAGGTACAATTACAGGTGATGCTTTCAATAAGAGCATTCAAGCAACATTAACGCCACTCATTATCGCACTAGGAGGATAAATGGCAGCAATCCCACTGAATAGATTTAGAACATATACTCACACAGTAACAGTGAATGCAGTGGGTATATACACATGCCCACCAGGTGTTGCTTCTCTTGTCATATATGGCAACGTAGCAAATGTGGGTACAATGTCCTCAGTTACACAATTCAGTGTATTTCATAGCAGAAATTCTGTTGATACACCGATTGTTGATGGATATAGAGTACCACACCAAGATTCTGCTTCATTTATTGAAGGTAGATTGGTGTTGGAAACAGGAGACATTCTCAAAATTAAGGGAGATGTCAATAACACACAAAAATGCATTATAAGTGTATTGGAGAACGCTAAGTAATGGCAAAACTTCTTTCAGGCAAAGTAGGCGTAACAAGTTACGCTGGTCTATCTACAGAGAGACAGCAGACCACTGGGTTTCCATCATTCCTTGGTCTGGAAGAGGCTGAACCTAATTTAGGTTTACCATCCAATAATGATTTTGTATTGTATGGTGATGTAAATGGAAGAAGATTCTGGGGAGCACCATCAGGTGCACCATCTGGTTCTGTTGATGGTATAACAGTAGAGGATGAAGGAATCGCACCCGTAGGTTTTGGTGGTTCTGTTACTAGAGTCAACTTTGTTGGTAATGGTGTAGAGGCAGTACAAACTAAACAAACTATTGGTGGAGTAGAGGTAGGTGTTGCCACTGTTTTGATTAACAAGTCTACCAATGATGTGATGGACGCTAATGGGTTCACACGTATTACAGGTGTCACTACTTTCAAGGTTGGAGCAGGTTTATCATTTGTAGAATTACCACCAGGTCAGTTCTCTTCAGGTATTGTATCAATATTTTCACAGGCAGATGCCAAATTAGATTTTCAGGACGATAGAGGATTTGCTTCATATCAAGACATAGGAATTATAAGAGTAGGTGCAGGTCTTACTATAACAAATCCTGTTGCAGGTGTTGGATCAATCAGCCCAACAGGTAACTTCAATCATGTAGATCAGATAGTAGGTAAACATATATCAATTACTGGAGCATCCACAGCAACTTCTGGATACTTTGGTAATCTTACAGGTAATGTAACTGGTAATCTTACAGGTAATGTAACTGGTAATGTTCAAGGTAATCTAACTGGCGATGTCACAGGTAATGTGACTGGAAACCTAGTAGGAAATGCTAGTGGAGACCATGATGGATCCTTTACGGGTAATGTAAACGGACAGTTCAATCAGAGCCCTGCAAATGGTATATCTACCATAGGTCAACTTAGGGTAGATACAGTATATGCTACTGGTATAGTCACAACTACAAAAGGATATATTGCACCAGGCGGATCGTTCGGTTTTGTTGGAAACTTCAATGCTAGTGGTGTATCAACTGCTGCTTATCTTAAGGTAACTCAGTTATCTGTAAGTGGTGTTACCACAGCAAGTGGTGGTGTTATTGGTAATCTAACTGGTAATGTCAATGGTAGTATAAATCAGGCAGCAAGTGGAATCTCAACTCTTGGTCAGTTACAACTTACAACAGGAAACGCTACTGGTATTATAACTGCCACAGGTGGGTTTGTTGGTGATGTCACAGGTAATGTAACTGGTGCTGCTTCACAGATAGCAGTAACAGATGAATCTACGGTTACCAACTGTAATGTAATATATGCCTCAGGTGGTCCTACTGGTAATTTACAACCTAAGTCAGGAACTAATCTAACGTTCAACTCAAATAACGGTACATTATTTGCTACAAAATTCTCTGGTGATGCTTCTCTACTTACATCAGTACCAGCATCTCAACTAACAGGAACTGTTGCTGTAGGTGTTGATGGTAGCAATCTAACAAATCTAAATGCAGCAACTGTAGATCTTGTTGCTACAAATACCACAAGTGCAGGGCATTTTATAACCTTTGTAGATACTGCTACTGGTAGTGAGACTATCAGGACAGATACAGATTTCACGTATAATCCTGGCACCAATACTATCACAGTTGGTGCTATCAATGGTAATGCAACTGGGTTGACTGGAAATCCTAATATTACTGTTGGAAATATATTACCAGCAGCCGATGATACCCATGATATAGGATCATCTACTTTGAGGTGGAAAAATATTCATTCTATGGATCTCCATTTATCTAATAAAGGACATTCTAATGATGTTGATGGTACATGGGGTAACTGGACTATACAGGAAGGAGAAACAGATTTATTTCTACTCAACAATAGATCTGGTAAAAAGTATAAGTTCAATCTGACTGAGGTTTCGTAGTAAGTATTTGGTATAAATACCAAAGATAGGATTCTTAAAAAATACCAGTTATGTCTAGAGCTAGAGAGTTAGCCAAAGTCGGTGGTTTGAATCAGCAGGTCATCTCTGGTTTATCCACCCACGTCGGTATTTCTACGTTTGCTGCAGATGTTATAATGTATGAAGACCTGACGGTCAATGGAAATACCGCAGTTGGTGGAAATTTAACAGTCACAGGTACAACAACCTTTAATGGTGGTACGCTCACACTTGGTGATGCTGCTACTGATAATGTCGTTTTTGGAGGCGATGTTAATTCAAATATTATACCAAATACGGATAATGCATATGATCTAGGTTCATCCAGTCAGGAGTGGAAAGATCTATATCTAGATGGAACAGCAAATATAGACTCATTAGTAGCAGACACAGCAGACATAAACGGTGGTACTGTTGACGGTGCTACTGTTGGTGCTAACTCAGCATCCTCTGGAGCATTTACAACACTGACTGCAAGTGGTAACGTAGACTTAGGTGATGCAACATCCGATACGATTACTGCAACAGGTCGTTTTGATAGTGACTTAGTTCCAAGTACAGACGGAGCAAGAGATCTTGGTACATCTTCATTAGAATGGCAAGACCTATTCATTGATGGAACAGCGAAGATTGATACATTAACTGTAGATGAGAATGCAACAGTAGCAGGAACATTTGACGTAGACGGTGCAACAACTCTTGACGGATTGACTGTTGCAGAGGGTGCTACATTCTCATCAACATTAGGAGTTACAGGTACAACAACATTATCTGGACAACTCGATGCCAACGGTGATGTCAACTTAGGAAATGCAACCAGTGATACTATAACTGCTACTGGTAGATTTGATAGTGATCTTCTTCCTAGTTCTGACGGAGCAAGAGATCTAGGTTCATCTACATTAGAGTGGCAAGATCTTTATATAGATGGCACAGCAAACATTGACTCATTAGTCGCTGATACTGCTGACATCAACGGAGGAACTGTTGATGGTGCTGCTATTGGTGGTAACTCAGCATCTACAGGTGCATTTACTACTATATCAGCAAGTGGTAATGTTGATTTCAACGGAGATTTAGACGTTGATGGCACAACAAACTTAGACGCTGTAGACATTGACGGTGCAGTTGACATGGCATCTTCCCTTACTCTAGCAGGGAACGCTGACTTCAACGGAAACTTAGATGTTGATGGTACTTCAAACTTAGATGCTGTAGATATTGACGGTGCAGTTGACATGGCATCGACACTAACATTGGCAGGTAATGCTGATTTCAACGCAGCACTTGATGTTGATGGTCACACAAACTTAGATAATGTAAGTATTGCAGGTGTTTCTACAATGACTGGGGCATCTACATTCTCTGCAGGGGTAACCATTGGAGGTGCATTAGATGCTAACGGTGGAGCAAGTATTGATAATGTTCAAATTGGTGTCACCAACGACAATGAAATTGACACATCTTCAGGAAACTTAGTTATTGACTCAGCAGGTGGTACAACAACTGTTGATGATAACTTGACAGTTTCTGGTAACTTGACTGTGAATGGTACCACAACTACCATTAATAGTACCACAGTTGCTATAGATGACAAAAACTTCCAAGTTGCAACAGGAGCTGCTGATGATGCGGCTGCTGACGGTGCTGGATTGACAGTTGACTCAGGAGACGGAGATAAGACATTCAACTTTGAAGCAACAGGTGATAACTGGGGTGCTTCAGAGAACTTGAACCTTGCAAGTGGTAAGGTTTATAAGATAAACAATAGTTCAATATTGAGTGCTACAACACTTGGTTCATCTGTTGTATCATCATCACTAACAAGT
>Ga0160422_10000868_pt1 | contig 18587 bp, 12 predicted proteins | sample Fk160mmetaG_FD_108192 | JGI IMG/M metagenome (GOLD analysis project Ga0160422, IMG submission 108192) | Marine microbial communities from the Central Pacific Ocean - Fk160115 60m metaG | ecosystem: Environmental > Aquatic > Marine > Oceanic > Photic zone | place: The Central Pacific Ocean... | reverse complement strand
TGGACAAGCACCCCAGCCGCTGATGACGACGAGAACATCTTCGAAGCTCACTTGTCCGTCTCCGGTGACGTCACCCAGGCACGGTACGGGACATTGCTCGCAGGGCAGCTCGGGCAGGAACTGTCCGCCGAGGTTTGCGCACTGCCCGCCGGTGAGGATCTCGCAGCCGGTGCCCACGCAGCACGCACCGGTCACGTCCATGTTGAACCAGACGGTGTTGGGCCCCGTGGGAACGTCCGGATCGTAGAAGGGAGCGCCGTTGAACACCGCGTCGGGATCGCCGTCGCCGTCCAGATCACCGATGGTGAGATTCATGCCGCCACCGATGGGTCCGATGGTCTGGGGGCAGTCGGTGAAGTTGCCGTTGCCGTCGTTGAGCCAAGGCAGATGGTACGACTCGCCGTAGAAGTTGATGACGCTTTCGACCACATCGACATCGCCGTCGAGATCTAGGTCGGCCATGACGACGCTGTAGGATTCATTCGAACCCAGTGGCGGGCCGGCCGAAAAGTTGCCGTTGCCGTCGTTGATCCACAGCGAGTTGGGCTCGCCGATTCCCAGCTCGTAGTCGGTGCAGCAGTTCGACACCAATACGTCCATGTCCCCGTCGCTGTCGATGTCGGCGGCCTGCACGACCCCGCTGTTGCCGTCGGGCAACTGCTGGTCGGACGCGGTGAAGACTCCCGTTCCGTCGTTGAACAGCACGATGCTCCTGAAGTTGAGTTCCTGCGCGACGAAGGCGTCGAGGTGGGTGTCGCCGTTGAAGTCGGCCAGCACAATGTCCACACTCGCCGAGCCGGGATAGAAGAACGGCTGGCCCGAGTCGGTGAACGAGCCGCTGCCGTCGTTCAACATCACCTTCCCGGGCCCGTCGTAGCCGGGGATAACCAGATCCACGTCGCCGTCGCCGTCGACATCGCCCGTGGCGACGGACGAATAGAAGGCCTGGATCTGATCACCGAGGGTGAAAGTTCCGGTGCCGTCGTTCATCCAGATGGTGTTGGGGGGCGGCGGGAAACTAATGCCGCTGTTCATGAAGTAGATGTCGAGATGGCCGTCTCCATTGAAATCTTCGAGCATGGCGCGGTAGGTCGAATCGTCTCCCAGCCGTTGCCCGGAGTCGTAGAAGGTGCCGTTGCCGGCGTTGAGCCAGATCTCATTGGGGGGCGTGTCGCCGAAGGTGACGCCCCGGTAGGGAACGACCACGTCCACATCGCCATCGCCGTCGACATCGCCTACGGCCATGAGGCCGCCGCTTCCGTCTCCGAGGATCTGTTCGGAATCGGTGAACATGAAATCCGGCGGGCACTGTGCGGATGCGACCGCGGTGGCGAAAAGGGCGGCACCGGTGGCCGCCACGATGGTGGTGCGGGTATGCATTGATTCCTCAGCCAACGTCGAAGCAAAGGATGTTGATTTCATGGATGTGGTTCCTCCAGTAAACATCGCATTGTAATGGTCAGTCCTTCCTCCTCAAAGCCCTGTGTGTACTTCTGGAGAGGAAGGCCGGCTCCGTTTTTGTATCACATTGTGTGTGTTTGCTTACATGCAAGCGCACCAGCCGTTGAGGATGATTAGGACATCGGAGAATCCAATGCCCCCGTCACCATCAACATCGTAAATGTTTGAAAATCGAGCCGGTGGTTAGCCGGAGCATGGACCCCAAGCGGAAATCACTTCTAGAAGATCAGGGAAGTCAACCGCTCCATTTTTGTCAAGGTCTTGGTCGCATTGCTTTGCGCAGTTAACTTCCTCAGGGGTCGACCCTTGACCTTGGAACACGCCATCAACCCGCTGGCACTCTGATTCGCTTAGAACCACTGCTTCGCCATTGATACAGCACGCTCCGGCAGGTTCCATAGGGGTGCACTCGATTTCTTCGCAGTTTCCTCCAAAGTACGTGCCGCCAATTTGTACACACGTATCTCTTTCTAATTGAACGCATTTGTTTTTTACGCAGCATCCACCCTGAACAATGTTGGTCCAAACAATGTTGGGCGCATCGTCATTGGCCACCCATGCATCTGGGTCACCATCGCCATCAAGATCTCCTAGGGAAACGGAAAAACTTTTGTTGTCACCGAGTGTCTGTCCAGAGTCCATGAAGATACCAGTGCCGTCATTGACCCAGACCAAGTTTGGACCCAAGTAGTTGGCTACCCACGCATCAAGGTCCCCATCATGATCAAGATCGCTAAGAGAGAGGCTGAAGCTGTAGTTGTCTCCAAGCAACTGACCTGAGTTGTTAAAGAATCCGTTTCCTGAGTTGGTCCAAACCACATTTGGTTGACCGGAATAGTTGGCAACAACCGCGTCAAGATCACCGTCACCATCAATGTCTCCAAGGTCGACCGAGAAGCTCGCGTTGAATCCGAGTGACTGTCCAGAGTTCAGAAAGGTGCCATTACCCTGGTTCATCCACACCGCGTTGCCCTCATCTTCGTTGGCGACCCATGCGTCCAAGTCGCCGTCACCATCAAGGTCACCCAAGTCAACTCCGTAACTGAAACTGGAACCAAGTGACTGTCCGGAATGCACAAACCTGCCGTCTCCCAAGTTGAGCCAGATGGCATCAGGTTCACCCAAACCATTTGCGGCCCATCCATCCACATCCCCGTCACCGTCAAGGTCACCCAATGAAATTGCATTTGTTCTGTTATTTCCAAGAGATTGGCCGGAGTCCGTGAAGACACCCAAACCATCGTTGAGCCAAACAGAATTGGGTGCGTTGTAATTGGCCACCCAAGCGTCTAGGTCACCATCATTGTCCAAATCATCCAATGCAACATCAAAGCTGTCTCGAACACCAAGGGACTGCCCAGAGTCGAGAAAAGTGCCCTGTCCATTATTGAAATAGATGATGTTTGGCCCCAAGTAGTTGGCGACAAAGGCGTCTAAATCTCCATCTCCGTCTAAATCTCCAAGCGAAACCGAAGCGCTGTAGGCGTTGCCGAGGGTTTGTCCTGATTGGGTGAACATGAATGTCAACTGGCCCGCTTGACCAGAACCCTGTACTAATGAAGTGAGTATAAAAGTCAGTGGAGTCATGATCGTCCTCACGGTGGATTGAAGCCCTATTCATCAATTTTACTCTTCACGATCTCCCCCTCAAAGACTCAGGTTTTTAAAGAAGTGAGGGCTTCGTTTGTACCAGTAAGGCATTTGCATTCATAAGTTCATAGGCCTTGAGAATCCAGAGAGCTGAAACGGCTGCAATTTGGAAATAATTTTCATCGTGTCACTTTGGGTTATTTGTTCTCTTAGTTTTTTTCAACCGTTGGTTCCTGTAATCCTGCGACTCTCCGACCAAGCTTGCAGAATCTTGCACCTTGGGTTCGATGAACATCTGTGATAACGGTGGATAAATCATTCGGTGACGAGTAAAATTTGGCGCAATTCGGGCGGGTAATGCCGCCACAACTGAAAGCTTTCGACCATGAAAAATATGAATGCTGATCTTCGCCCCAAACCCAGAGTGGTTGTAGTCGGTGGGGGATTTGGCGGGATTTCTTGCGTCCGAAGACTGGCCAGAGCGCCAGTAGATATCACCCTTTTTGATCGAAGCAATCACACCTTGTTTCAGCCGCTCCTGTACCAAGTTGCTACAGGTGTGTTGGACGATAGTTCTATTGCCGCGCCATTACGAAGAGTCTTGGCCGACCAAAAGAACTTGAATGTTGTGAAGTCAGAAGTCAAAGAATTCGACTTTCAAAAAAATATCGTGATCTCGGATGAGTTGGAGGTGCCTTGGGACCATCTGGTGATTGCCGCTGGCGTCCAAACGAATTACTTCGGAAATGATTGGGAGAAATTTGCTCCTGGTTTGAAAACTCTGGAAGATGCACACGATGTACGAGCACGAGTTTTAGAGGCTTTTGAGCAGGCCGAGCTTTTTAGAGTTCGAGGCGACCTGAAGTCAGTTTCTGAGTGCTTAACTTTTGTAGTGGTAGGTGCGGGAGCCACCGGCGTTGAAGTATCAGGGGCAATTAAGCAGCTTGCCGTCGATCGGCTGGCCCGTGAATTCCACAATTTGGATGTTTCCTCAGCGAGGGTCATCCTGGTAGAAGGGGGCGATCGTGTGCTTTCGAGTATGTCCACTCGGTCTTCGAAATTTGCCGACAAAACGCTCCGCCGTTACGGCATTGAAATTCGCAAAAACACCAAAGTGACCTCTGTCAATGATGAGGGTGTCTCATTGTTGTCTGAGGATGGTGAAGACTTTATTGCGGCAAAAACCGTTGTTTGGGGGGCAGGCGTGAAAGCAAGTCCTATTGCAAAAACAATGGCTGCGGGTCTCGGGATAGAAACCTCCCCATTCGGAACCATCGTGGTTGGTGGTGATCTTTCGATACCAACGCGGCCGGATATCCGGGTGATTGGAGACATTGCGTATGTGGCCCAGTCAGATGGAACCACCGTGCCTGGGGTGGCCCAAGGAGCGATTCAAATGGGCTCATACGTCGGCGATGCTTTAAGAGACATTTGCCAAGGCCGCAAGAACGATCGAGGCCCGTTTGAGTATCGAGACAAGGGCTCTTTGGCGACAATCGGCCGTGGTCAAGCCGTTATGGATGTGGGGCGCTTCCATATTGCCGGATTCATTGGCTGGATTGTGTGGGCAATCGTTCATATTTGGTTCTTGATCAACTTCAGAAGTCGACTGATGGCGATGGCCGCCTGGGTCTGGGCTTATGTGGTTCAAGATGGTGTCAATGAATTGATCACGAAGAAAACTTCAGGTCGATTCCGGCTTCGCAAGAGCCAAGTAAACCTCAAATCTCCTTAGCACGTCAGTGGTTCGCAGGGCTTTTGTGGTCCGGTTGGACTTTGTCGGTACAGAGGGAGCCAACAGCGATAGAAACCGTTCAGAAAAGCTCAGGTTTGAAACGCCGTTTCACGTTATTTGGGCGAGTTCTTTCGGTGAACCTACGGGACGCAGGCAATGCAAAAAAACCGAACCTACGGCTCCTAGTGTTCAGGGCAGTTAGTGATTGACTCTTTTGAATTTTTTCGACATAAAAAGTGTGCACCATGCCAAAAAGTAAGTTCTTAAAAAATACAGATGAACTCATCGCAAGCACAATGAATTTTGTTGGGCCGGTCTTGCTCAAATTTTCAGTGGCCGTCATTTTTATCTGGTTCGGAATGCTCAAGGTCGTCCAGATGAGCCCAGCCCAAGAGTTGGTTGAAAATACGGTTTACTGGTTTAGCAATCCGCCGAAATTTGTTGTTTTTCTGGGATTTTGGGAAGTACTGATCGGTCTCACGATTTGCATTCGTCCTCTCATCCGGCTGTCGCTGTTTTTACTGTTCTTACAAATGCCAGGTACTTTTTTACCTTTAATTCTTTTGCCTGACGTTTGCTTTTCAAACTTTCCATTTGGTCTCACGCTCGAGGGTCAGTACATCGTAAAAAATTTGGTGCTGATCTCGGCCGCAATCGTGGTTGGAGGTTCAGTTCGCTCGAAAAGTATTCCTCCTATTTTTGAATTGTCCTTGGGATTTAGAAGTCAAAGCGAATAGTCACTGACAACCCGAAGTTCATTACTCTTCTTCCATGAGATCGACGTACTTCATCCCCTTAATAATTTTGATCTTCGCTCCAACCCTTTACGGACAGTCAGAGTTTCCTCTGACATCAATGTCTTGGGAAGTCGGTAAGGAAACTCGAACTGCCTTGGTGCACCTTCCAAAATTGAAGGAAGAACCGACCGCGCCATTGGTATTTGTCTGGCATGGACATGGTGGGAAATCACAAGGTGCCGCTCGCCAATTTCGGATTCACCAACAATGGCCCAATGCCATTGTGGTCTATCCTCAGGGATTGCCAACACCTAGCAAACTCATCGATCCCGAAGGTTTGCGTTCCGGTTGGTCTTCGGGAGAGCCGGCCGAGACAAATCGTGACCTCCAATTCTTTGATGTCATGCTCGAGGACTTGATTGGTAAGGGGATTGTGGACGTTGAAATGGTGTACGCCACGGGTCATTCGAATGGCGGGGGATTCACGTACAACCTTCTTGTCGAGCGTGGAAAGCGATTGGCTGCCATTGCCCCTTCTTCCTCGGCTTCATCTCGTCATCGAGGTCGCGCATTTCCCAAAATTCCAATCTTTCATCTGGCCGGTCGGAACGACCGCCTTGTCAAAATGGAATGGCAAAAGGCCACTATTGAATATCTTCAGCGTCTGTACGAATGCGGCTCTCCGAGGCAATGGGGCGGCCGTTCTGACTGCACGAAGTACACATCTCAGTCTGGAAATATTCTTGTGACCTATGTGCACGAAGGGGCGCACAAAATGCCGAGTGATGCAGGAGTTTTGATTGCTCGTTTTTTTCAGGAGCACGCTGAGTCGGTACTCATGCGCCGAAGAACGCTCGATGAATCGAATATTGGCTCCAGACATAAGCGTAAGGTCGTCTCTGAAGGTCCAACCCTGTATGAACTTCGCACGTACACCGCAGCCGAAGGCAAGTTGAAAGATTTGGAGTCTCGTTTTCGCGACCACACGATGGGTCTTTTTGAGCGTCACGGCATCATAAACATTGCCTACTGGAAGCCTACGGACACTCCGAACACCTTGGTGTACTTGGTTGGCCATCGAGATCGTGATTCAGCCAATAAATCTTGGCGTCTTTTCATGAACGATCCAGAATGGAGAGCCGTCTTCAAAAAATCCCGGGTTGATGGGCCACTGGTCGTGAATATTGAGTCTGTGTTTCTACGGTCAACCGACTATTCGCCTATGCCCTGAGGAACGGGGTGCGGCCCAAGCCACTTTGCAACACGAATCACGCCAACGACCTGTTGGGGTGATTGGCTCAGATTTGTTGAATCTGCAGTTCGGCACAATCTGCTTCTTGGCAAGAACCCACTCCATCAGTTGATGAGCTGGTCGGAATCTAGGCCAATGTTTGGAAGGAAGGCACGTGAGTCTTCTGTCTTGGTCGAATTGATCATTCCCTTGGCGACACTCATGCGAAGCACAGCCTTTTTTGCTAAAATCGGGTGATTTAGCTCCGAAAGGCTGTTTTGAAAGAAAAAAAATATCGGTCCCAAGTTTCCAACGTCCTCATTGTCGGTTCGGGAGGGGCTGGCCTTCGGGCCGCCATCGCGGCCCACGAAGCAGGTGCCGACGTTCGGATTTTGGGGAAAAGGATTCGGAATGATGCCCATACCGTCTTGGCGGCTGGAGGCATCAATGCGGCGTTGGCCAATGTTGACCCTGAAGACACTTGGGAGCAACATTTTGTCGATACCTACGAAGAGGGATATCACATCGCTGACCCCCGGGCCGTAGAGCTTTTGGTTCAGGAGGCCCCAGAGCGCGTGCTTGAGATCGATTCTTGGGGGGCTCCTTTTGCAAAAACAGAAGATGGTCTGTTGGATCAAAGGTATTTCGGTGCCCACCGGTATCGCCGAACTTGTTACGCCGGTGACTACACCGGGCGGGCGGTTCTGAATGCCTTGACTCGCAAGGTTCTCGAACTTGGTATCGAGATCGTCGACATGCAATATGTCTCAAAGCTTCTCGTTGATACAACAAATGGGACACCAGAATGCTTTGGTGCGTTGGCTTTTGATATCAATAGTGGAAAGCGAACCGCCTATCTTGCCGACTCGGTTGTGCTCGCCGCAGGTGGACACACCCGAATTTGGCGTATCAGTTCATCTCGCAGGGATGAAAACACAGGAGATGCCATGCGGCTTGCTCTGCAGGCAGGATGCCAACTGGGGGACATGGAGTTGGTGCAATTCCACCCCACGGGAATGGTGGCGCCTGAAGAGCTTGCCGGGACCTTGGTGACCGAAGCCGTACGAGGTGAAGGCGGCCACTTGTTGAATTCGCAAGGCGAACGATACATGTACAACTATGACCCCAAGCGAGCAGAACTCTCCACGCGAGACCGAGTTGCGCTGGCAAACTTCACGGAAATTATGGAGGGACGGGGAACCGAGCGAGGCGGGGTGCTTCTGGATATTTCGCACAAAAGCAAAGAGCACATTCTTGAAAAGTTGCCCCGGATGTACCGGCAATTTATGGAATCTCAAATGTTGGACATCTCCAAGACTCCCATGGAGGTCGCACCGACCGCCCACTATTCCATGGGCGGGGTCGTTGTGGAGCCAGATTCTCACGCCACTCGGGTCAAGGGTCTCTTTGCGGCTGGAGAATGCACGACAGGGGTACATGGTGCCAATCGTTTGGGTGGCAATTCACTGGCCGAAATCTTGGTGTTTGGAAAGCGGGCTGGTGAGCACGCCGCGCTGTACTCAGACAATTTAGAACTGCCCAAGAGAAGCCGAAATGTTATTGCGGAGGCTTCCGACGAATTGGACCGTCTGACCACCAAGGGGGAGGAGCTTGCTCGGCCGATGCAGAGGTCTGTCCGCAACACGATGTGGAAAAAGTGCGGAGTTCTCCGGGACGAAGCATCCCTAGAGGAAGGTATCTCTGAGATACAGCAACTGAAAGAGGCATCCCAACACGTTGATGTTCGACCAAGTGCCGAAGGGTACGGAGACTTGGCGTTGGCTCTGGATCTTTTGGGTTCACTTGACAGTGCAGAAGCAACACTTCGCTGTGCCCTGGAGAGAAAAGAAAGTCGTGGTTCCCACCAGAGATCGGATTATCCGGAGATCAGCGATGCGCAAAAAGTGAACCACATTATTTCTCTTAATGATGATGGAACGCAACGAATCGAGTCGCATCCTGTTCCGCCTGTGCCAGAGAATCTGCAAAGCCACTTTATGGAGTATTCAGAGCCAGCTGTAGATGGTCGACTGCTTGAGTAGCCGACACATCTGATCAGCAATAGTGCTGTGTCAGTGACGCAACATCTGGCCTAGGTCTGTCTTCTCGATCATCTGTGGTTGAACCGAGATAGATGATTCCAGCAACTTTTTCTTCTGCTTTCACTTTCATTTCGCTTAAGAACACAGGGTCTTTCGAAACTTTTCCAGTGAGCCATACTCCGTCGTACCCGTAAGCATTTGCGGCGTGCAGCAGGTTCATGCACACCGCACCTACACTGAGGTCCTGCTCGTAGTTGGTAATTTTTTCATGGGGCTTGTTGCATCCAATTACCACCACCAAACAGGGGGTGTCAAAAAAGATTCGTGGTTGTTCCGTCCCGGGTACCGGGTTTGGTTGAAATGAACTCTGTACTTTTGCTTCGAGTGCTTGCACGTCAGACGAACGAACGATCACAAAGCGCCATGGCGTGAGGCTGCCATAGTCTGGCGTTCTGCATGCGAGCTGGAGTATTTCATGCAAATGTTCGGCACTTGGACCAGGTTCTTTGAGACTTCGTTTGCTTGCAGACCGTCTCGCACCAAAATACGAACGTAGATTGAATTCTTCGGATTTACTCATCTCGTTGAAGCCTAATTGATTGGTGAGTGATTGGGATCATTTGACCGACGTCCCCGGCTACGAATTCGGGCTGGACTCGGTCGAAGTGGGGTCGCAGATTCAGGTCAATTCGTTGCGGACGCATTGAAAGACAGCGATCGGTCAGACTGGTCAATGGCCCCGGGGGGGCTTTCTTCAGCGTTTCCCTCACCCCCTCAAACTGATAACATTTTGCACCTATGTACCCATCACATTCTTTGAGCACACTTGCAATTTGCATCTGTGGGATGATCACTTTTTCGTCGAACGCACAGCATTTTGCCCCGCCGCCAAGTCCAGACTTTTCGGATGGAATGCTTTCCGGGGAACCTTGTGGCTTTATTCCGCGGCCAACCACCAGCTTTGGTTCGGCCGTACTGGATGGTTGGGTTTATGTCATGGGTGGCTATCACGGACGTCCTCACGATTACAACGCTTTGGGGCAGTCCAAAGATTTCTACCGAGTCAACTTAAGAGATACATCGCATGTCGAGATGTTGCCCAATCAAATGGGTATGCAAAGTTGTCCGCTCGAATCGTGGGAGGGAAAGGTCATTCGCACGGGTGGATTGGTTGCCCGAAACAGTCCCGAGGAGCCGACAGTCTTGGAGTCACTCCGATCGGTCCAGTGGTTTGACTCATCCAGTATGAAGTGGGCTGATCTTCCGCCTCTACCTGCAGGTCGATCCTCTCACGATACTGCCGTGGTGGGCTCACATCTTTATGTGATCGGAGGTTGGGATATTCAGTCAGAAGCAGATTCCAGATCATGGCACAACGGCATGCTCCGCTTAGATCTGCGTGATCCCGATGCGGGATGGACGTCTCTTAAAGTGCCGTTTGAGAAAAGAGCTCTGGCCGCTGTTTCGGTGCAAGAGAAAATTCTTGTGGTCGGCGGTATGACGTCTTCGGGGATTAGCAAAAGTGTTCACCTTTATGACCCTTCTGAAGATTCTTGGGAAGAGTTGACGGACTACCCTGGTCAGAGTTTTGGCATCGCCGCTGATAGTTTTGCCGGACAGGTGACCGCCACCGGTTCTGATGGCGCAGTGTTCCAATGGGAGGACGCCACGCGTCAATGGGAAAAAATTGGCTACCTCACGTTCCCAAGATTTTTCCACCAAGTCGCGTTCGACGAAGCTGGTGATGCCATGGTCTTTGGTGGCATTTCAGGAGGAACCAGGCCTTCGCACATTGAGAGGGTTCGTGTTGCATCCGCTGATCAGGCATCCACGATGGTTCAACAATGGTCGCTGCCCTCACCTTCGGACTCCAAAAATCGCCAGGCTATTTTTCTCAAAGGCTCTTCGCTCTACATCTTTGGGGGCAACAACAGCACCGGACAGCATGATTTTCAACCGGAGAATTTTTTGTCCGAGGGGCATCAGCTGAATCTGGCTTCGATGCGTTGGCGGCAACGATCTGACTATCCCATGAGGCGACAGTCTTCACAATCCTTCTTGGTCGATTCAAAATCTGGTTTTGCCTTAGGTGGTTTTGGACACGATGGGGAATCGGCTCGAACCCAACCAGAGGGTTACACCTACAACTTCAGGTCAGATGAATGGACACGGACAGGCCCGCATTTTCAAGAACCTAGAAGCCAATTTGGATTGACCGAGCACGATGGTGAGTTTTGGGTCTTTGGGGGCTTGGACTACGATTCGACTCGAGAACGATCGGATCATTTTCGTCACCTCGCCGAAGTTGTTCATGCTCCTATTGGAGATGAAGAAGCTCGTTTCACCTCCACAGGATTCACTCTGCCGAACACTCGAAGAGCTTTTGGAGGAGCAAAAGTTGGTGACAAGTATTATTTGATTGGGGGCATGACAGACAACTTTGAGTTGGTTGAGCCATGCGACGTATTTGATTTTTCAAATAAGGCATGGTCTTCGATGCCAAGTCCAGATCGACCACGTATCTCACCAGAAGTTGCTGTCCTCGGAACGAGTATCTTTGTTGCGGGGGGCATGTCGCCAAAAGCTGATGGATCTGGTCTCGAGCCGAACACTACGTTGGAAGTTTTCTGCACCAAGGACCAGGTATGGAGCGTGGTGCCAACTGAAATGCCAAAGTCCATTCGCCACATGTCGATGTCTGAATTTCGCGGCCAGTTGTTGCTCTTTAGTTTTCACAATCAAGACGCCAACGCCTGTGAATTGATGCTCATCAACCCTTACAACGCATCCGGCGATAAGTGATTATCCAGTTGGACTCCTCGCCTTCCTGGGGAACCTGATCTCGCCTCTCGGACATATGTATATATTGCAATTGAGACCCATTCTCGACTAGACTCTTCCGTTTGGTATGGGTTCTCGAGCAACTGCCCGAAAATGGAAGAAGAAGGGGGCTGGGGTCAAACTCGCCCGCAGGCTTCACATGTATTTCGGGCTGGTTCTTCTGCCATTTGTCTTTCTTTATGGAGTGACAGCTCTTTTGTTCAACCACTCAAGTTGGATGAGCACCTCAGATTATTTCAGATCTACATCGGAACCTTTTCGTGCGGTTCAGCCGGCTGTTCCTTCTGAGATCGTCGAGCAAATTGCCAAAGAATTGAGCACCCGAGAAGAGTTCACCTTTACGGGGTACGACGAAGACTCGGTGGAGTTGATCAACGAGCACATTTTTGATGTTGAAGAGGATGGGTTTCGATACCGGTACAGATTTGTTCCGATGGAATCCAAGGCGTTTGTTCAAAAAACACCAACTTCAGAACAAACAGAGCCTGAATTTACGGTGTCTCCAGTTGATTTTGCCCCCGACCCAAGCATTGCCGAACTGGTTGAAGTCATTGAAGAAGAACACAATGGTTCCAAGGTGCGCATTCGATCCGCCAGTGATGTTCGATTTGTGGCAGATATCAATCAGGAAAAGTGGGTGCTCACCTGCGACCTGCAAACCGGCAGGGTGACTCAGAACAAATTCGAAGAACCCCGGTCAGAGTTCAACTGGAGGTCCTACCTCCTAAGGCTCCATAAGACACGTGGCTATCCTCGGGACGGTGACTCGGTTCGATTTGGTTGGGCCGTCGCGGTGGACATCATGGGATTACTCATGTTGTTTTGGGGTCTGAGTGGGGTCATCATGTGGTGGCAAATGAAGCCATTTCGGCTTATTGGTGGCGTCCTTGTTTTGGTGGGTTTGCTTCTCTGTGGCTTTTTGGGATATTGGTTGTACCAAGCAATTTATTACTAGTCTTTCGTTGCCGAAAAGGTCCCAGAGGCTTTAGAGCGGTCGCTGTACCCAACTCTTTTGAAGAACAACTCCTGCCCTCTAGGTACGGTCCTTTTTGATAGACCAGAGGCCTTGGCTGAACCAAAGCCTCTGTAAGTATCGAGTTGTTTGTTTGACTTACGGACAAGCACCCCAGTTGCTCAGAATGATCAAAATATCAGGAAAGCCAATGCTGCCGTCACCATCGGCATCGCCAGGACATGGCGCTTCGTCTTCAACAACCTGAATCGATCCCTGCATGTTTAGGAAAAATACTTGTGAAGGAAGCGTTTCGTCTCCGGGAATAAGTGTGAGTGTCCCCGACCAAAAAACTGGCCTTCCTTTTTCCTCCCAGTCGGCTTGAATCTGATCGAAACCAAATCGGTCTGCATCATCTACGTCAAAAGGTGGACTGCTTTGGACAGATACGGCGTAAGAGGGAAAATCAGAGCCCTCAGGATCAGGGGTGTTTGGATCATCGGAGCAGGCCAGCCAGCTCATGGCGTAAGTTGCTGTTAAGGGCTCTGAGATACTCGCATTGAATACAAGACCGTCGTAATAGTTGGCTTGGCAGAGTTCCACCCCCTTTGGTAGGTCACCCACCGTAAACATGACCCCTGAGTTGCTGGAATTCACCTCCCAGTTTGCATTTGATCCGGCGAAGTAGTCGAGATCAAAATCTTGGGCAGAAGATGCGGAACACACAATCAAGGCAAGGCTCAAAGCTGACATTGTTAATTTCATAGGGGTGATCCTCCGGTAAACATCCCATCGTAATGATTGGGCTCTTCTCTTCAAAAACCAGTAAGTGCTTCCTATAAGACCCCCCAAGTCTGGGCCAATCGAGCACACCACTGCGGAGACCTTCTTTTTTGGCCGTTTGAGATGATCTCTGTGGTGCGGTTTGAGAGGTGGGTTAAGTTGGAGCCATGAAAATTATGGTTGCCGCCATCTGTCTTCTGGCCATGGGTGCTTTTGGCCAGAACATCCCGTTTACGCACGACGGGTTGAACCGGCAATACCGCATTCATATTCCCCCGAATATTGAGCCCAATGCGCCCCTGGTCATTGCCCTGCATGGGTACTCGAGCAACAACAACGTCATGATTTCGAACTACGGATGGGTGCAACTTGCCGACGAGCGTGGGTTTGCGGTCGCTTGTCCCAACGGGACGTTTGATCAGTTCGGGAACAGGTTTTGGGATGTCGATTACGACTTTCATCCTCAACTCGATATTGACGATGACGGGTTTGTGGTCGCTCTGGCCAGGCATTTGCAAAACCTGCACGGCTTGGATCCAGCACGAACCTTTGTCACCGGATTTTCCAATGGCGCTGAGATGTGCTTTCAATTGGCCTGCCGTGAGTCGGAAGCCTTTGCCGCCTTTGCCCCCATTGTGGGAATGATGTTGGACCCACTGTTCCAAGGATGCGCGCCCAGTTCGCCCAAACCGATGCTGAGTTTGAACGGGACTATTGATGATGTCACGCTGTACGACGGCGATCTTGACAATACCGGAGGTTGGGGCCCGTATCACTCCATCCCAGACACCATGGCACTCTGGCGTTCAATCTTGGGCACCACCGATTCGGAATCGGTCTTTTTGCCAAATCTTGATCCCAGCGATGGCAGCATTGTTCAGCTCGAGACCAACCGTTCCATCGATGCCGAGGAGTTGCTGCAGTATTACTTGGTCATCGGCGGGGGCCATGACTGGCCGGGCCAATCTGGAAACAGGGACATTAGCGCCACGCTCGAGGTGTGGAATTTCTTCGATGATGTGACAGCAGGACCTTGTCTTCCCTCCGATGTGAACAATGACAACGTGATCAACACGAGCGATCTTTTGGTGGTGCTTTCTGAGTGGGGCAGCCCGTATGGGATCTCTGATTTGCTTGGGGTACTGAGTTCGTGGGGCGAGGCCTGCGACCCTCTTGGTTCGTGTTGTCAACCCAATGGTTTGTGTAACTATGTGGCTGAGCAAGCGTGTGACGACATGGGTGGTCAATGGCAAGGCGCTGGCAGCTCCTGCACGTTCCCGGGCTGCCCACCATTTGGCGCTTGTTGTCTTGAGAATGCCACGTGCCAGTCAGTACTTGAGAACGATTGTGTGGCTCTTGGCGGTTCATTCCGTGGGGACCAAACCCAGTGTGTCGACATTGACTGCAGCCAAGAATTTAACGACGAGTGCTTCGATGCCATCTCCGTCTCGAATGGGGAAGTGGCCTTCTCGACCGATGGGGCGACAACAAGCAGCGACGCCTACAACGATGCCCAGTGCTCGGGGACCTACCTCGGCGAGATGTTTGCTGATGTGTGGTTCTCTTACACCGCGGTATGCACGGGCACTCTTCGATTGAGCACCTGCAACAGTGCTTCGTTTGATACCGATTTGGTGGTCTATGAAGGCAATTGCTCTCAGAAGACGCAAGTGGGCTGCAACGGGGACAACGACAACTGCGACAATTTCACATCGGAATTGACCTGTCCTGTGCAGCAAGGACAACAGTACTTGATTCGAGTTGGCGGTTGGGAAAATGGAAACAGCGGCAATGGCATTCTTTTGATTGAGTGCGAATGAAAATATCTATTCGTTCATCGGTGTTGACGAATTTTCCCGTCAGGTAATCTCAGATTCATCGTTGTACAAACCCAAATTGATGCTTGCTAATGTGGAATCAAACTCACAACCATCACTCAACAAGAGGGAATCCCGTGTCCGACCAAGCCGACATCGAGTCCTGTGTAAACAAGTATTACCAAAGCCTACGCACGTCAGATCCCACCGGCGTCCGATCTGTGTTCCATCCAAGCGCCCGTGTCACGGGATACTTGCCGGATGGTCTTCATGAAATGACCGTGGAAGACTTTGCCGGTTTTGTGCAGTCCCAGAAACCTTCACCCGCGGAATCCGGCGCGGAGTCCATGCTGGAAGTACTCTCGATAGAGATTGCAGGGCAAACCGCAGCCGTTCGCCTCCGCGAGTCCTATCTCGGAATGACTTTTGTTGACACCTTCGGCATGCTGCAGGTTGATGGGCATTGGATGATCTACAACAAGTTGTTCCACGTTGAGGGTTGATTTGCCCCAACATAGGGTCGGGATTGTCAGTGCGTTCAGCTCGCGAGCGATCTCTTTCAGCACGAACCCCAGTTGCTGATCAACTCCACAAGGTCGGCGAATCCAATGGTTCCATCGTTGTCCAAATCACCAGAGCAATCTGATTGGCAGGGGCCCCAAAAGGTCAATAGGCTGATCAAGTCATCGAATCCTACGTCACCATTGCTGTCCAAGTCCGCTCGGCACACTCGGCGGAAGTCGACACAGAAAAGCAGGTGATCTGAACTGGATGAATCTTGCTCTTCCAGGTCGTTGCCTTCAAGTTCATCCAAAGACATTTCTCTCGTATCCAACAAAAAGTCGTGGCTTCGCTGCAGGTTGGAGTCGCTATAGATCATGTAGTCCAGGTGGCCGGGCCAAAACCAACTGTTATCCGAACGCCAGGTGTATCCCATGCGCTGTTCGGTCAGTCGAGAAACGGTGTTCTGCAGGTACGACCCATCTGGGTCGGGTAGGAAATCTGGGCCAAACCAGTCATTGTCGGCGATGTCCCCCGTGATCAAAGTTTCCAATTGGCGGGCCAGACCAACCAAGTTCAAATCTCCCGCGATCAAGACGGGCACGTCGTTGCCAAGATTGAGTGCTCCGCCAGGCTGGTAGGCTTCACGTATGAAGGCCATGACTGCATCTGCTTCTTCTTGACGCCCTTCGTCGTTGGAGCAGCACGGAAAATGTGCGTTGATGCATAACACCGGTGTACCAATCGACGCAGTGGTGTCGATCAGGACCGCCAAGTTGCCATCGATGGACCAGTTCCCAGTAATGGGATAGCGGCTGATGGTCTTGCAGTCGTTGTGTCCAGCGGAGAACCATGTTCCGCCCAGGCAGTTTTCGATCAATTCTTCGGTTTCTTGGGTGCTGTGGCTGTAAATTTCTTGGAGGTGCAAAATATCCGGGCGTACTGAAATCCATTGCCGAAAAAATTGGTCCTGCCACTGGTTGGAAAATGGCCGGTCATTCAAGACGTTGTGCGTGATCATCCGGAGTTCGTCGATCTGTTTTCGAGGAACTGATCTTTTCTCGATAAGGGGCGTTGAGCCCACATCAAAGGTATAGGTCACCACACTTCCAGAATTCGGGATTCGATCGCCATTGGCGCCGTCTTGCAAGAACAGTCGCACGCTGGAGCCAGTAAACAGAGGGTTCTGACCGTCAGGCGTCGCCGATCGACTGATGCTTCCTTCGAAAACATGGCTGGTCACTGTCGGTTGCCCACGAAATGTGATGTCTGCGTGATATAGAAAAGTCTCGTTGCCGGCGTGAAAGAAGGTGCCAGAGCGCTCACCGGGTCGCCACTCCAATTCAGCGCCAATGCCACCGATTGATTTCCCGGTCGAGGCATTCAAATCTGTATCCAAGTACAGGCGGAGGTTGTTGTTCTCACTGAGGTCAAAAGACGAAGATGCTTCGATCTTGAGAAAGAGATTGTGATCGTCGTCGGCAACCGTCAAAGCCACAAAGTCGGGTCCGCCGGTGCTGTCCCCGATGGGATCCGTGGCGGCGGCTTCAACATTGTCCCAGTCTTCAAGAACGCCATTGATGCAAATTGGTTGCTGATCGGACCACACAATGGGTTGGCAAAACAGGGCGGTGAGAAACAAGATTCGATGCACGGCGAGTGCCCCTTTTGAATGAAGAAGCTTGATGCTACTGGCCAAGAAGCCAGAAGCCAAAGACTCAAATGGTCTTACGTTGCGCTTTGACCCACCAGAGACTTTCGAAAGGCGTGCTCGATCATCTCAAATCTTCATTTGAAGAAAATCACCCTGCCACTGGCTGCCCGCAGTAGCAGCTGGCGGGAGGCATCACGTCTGCACTGCGCCACGCCCGCCGGAATGCTTCGTCCGCCAGTTTGGCTTCGTCTTTCCGTCCCTGTCCGCGGAGCGCGTCACGAAGTCCCAATAGGGCCCAACCATTGGCGGGCAGCACCTCGAGATCGCGCAGATAGACCGCTTCGGCTTCCTTAAATTGACCATCGGCGATGAGCAAAGCGCCGTAGGCATGCCGCGCGGGCATCATCCATGGTGCGGGTTCGGCGTACACAATCTTCTCTTCCATGGCCACGGCTTTTTGGAGCGCGCTTAATCCAACCTTGGTGTTTCCCGCTTTACACTCCACTTCGCCTTCCAAAACGAGTTTGGCCAAGGGCATGATTTCATGGGCCTGTTGGTTGCCAAGCCAGCGGGGATCGCCTTCTTCGAGGTTCTTTTGGGCTTGGGCAAAGGCGTTCACTTCTTCTCGTGCACGATCAATTTGATCGGTGTTGGCAAAAGCCACACCTCGGGCGTAGTGGTGCAAACAGCGACAGACGGTGGCCCATGCGGGCGGGGCAGGTTCGGTAAGAATGTCTTCCCAAAGGCCAAATCGCACCAACACGTGCCATTTGCTGGCCAAGACCCCATCGCTGTTTTCCGCCAGCGCTTCCAGAAGCGGGGCAGGGGTCTCTTCTTCGATGCCTCGTACAGCACTGACCGCTTCCCTTCGTCGACCTTGGTAACAGGCGGCCCAAGCCAAAAAGTGTCGGTTGTGGGCGGCGTAAAAACGGTATTCACCAGCCAGTGGATCGCCTTCAAACCAAGCGCTGTCCAAGGCGGCGGCTTTGCGATTGCATTCGGCGGCATCGTCGTAGCGGCCAGTCTGCATCCAGATGTGAGAAGCCATGTGCACCAAGTGCCCACAGCCGGGGACCAATGCGCCCAGTCGGTCGGCGGCGGGTTCGGCGATCTCAGGCCAGGGCGAAGACTCCATGGTGTGGATGTACAGATGGTTGGCCGCCGGATGATCAGGGAATCTACGCATGGCATCTTCAAGGATCGCTCGGAACTCCGGTGTGCGACCCACCGGTTCACCTTCGAG
>Ga0160422_10000867_pt1 | contig 18591 bp, 19 predicted proteins | sample Fk160mmetaG_FD_108192 | JGI IMG/M metagenome (GOLD analysis project Ga0160422, IMG submission 108192) | Marine microbial communities from the Central Pacific Ocean - Fk160115 60m metaG | ecosystem: Environmental > Aquatic > Marine > Oceanic > Photic zone | place: The Central Pacific Ocean... | reverse complement strand
CCTGGAAAAGCCAGAAGAGGAGACAAAGTGAGCATCCATTTCCAACTACTAGGTTGGTCTACTTCAGCATCACGACAGTCTCCACAAGTCGATAAAGAGTCAGATCAGAGCACAGTAAAAGAATTTGACCAATAAGGTAGCTAAATTATATTAACCTATTTTTTTGAGTCATAAGGTGATGGCCAAATATCATTTACTTCTTTTTTTAATGAATAGGCCTTTTCACATCTTTTCTCATGATTATTTTCATTAAGTAAAAAGGTAACATGACCCATTTTTCTACCAAAAGTTTCTTTGGATTTGCCATACCAATGCATATTTGCGCCATTAATCTTAGACAACTTAACAATTCTATCTTCAATTTTTAAAGAATGATTTTTTCTAAGTCCAAGCAAATTGATCATCAAGGCACCTTTGCTATTCATATTTATATCAGGAGGTTGTAAACCTGAGGAGATACATATTTGCTGATCAAACTGGCTTGAATTACATGCCTCAATCGAAAAATGTCCAGAATTATGAGTTCTTGGGGCGATCTCATTTATTAAAAGACCACATTTACCAAAAAAGAATTCTATTCCTAAAACACCTACATAATTTAATTCATTAACAATCGATGAAAAAATATTATATGCAAATAAATCAATCTCATAAGATGTTTTTGCAGGAGATAATACCCAATGGCACACATTATTTGATTGAAAAGTTTCCACGACAGGAAATACCCTTATGATACCCTCATTGTCTCTAGATCCAATCAAAGCAATTTCTTTTTCATAATCTATCCATTCTTCAATTATCCACTCTTCAGATGTATTTAAGTTTAAAAAATTATCGAATTCTTCCCTGCTGGAGATTTTCTTATTCCCTTTGCCGTCATATCCTCCTTTAAAGGATTTTGCCATTATTGGAAATTTCCATGCTTTTAAATCTTCTCCAGCAAGATTTTCAAAATGTTTTATTGGTAGCCACTTTGGTGAGGGCAAATTTAATTTATCTATAAATCTTTTTTGAGAAATCCTATCTACTAAGGGGTCTAATGAATCTAGATCTGGGATAAAGAAAACTTTAGATCCGATTTGTTTTAATTTTTCTATTTTTACCCATTCATTTTCAAATATAACTTTTTCACAATTCTTTAATAGAGCCTTATTTCCTTTAATTTGTAATGGATCAGCTTGAATAACTTTATCTGCTATTAATGCCGCTGGATCATCAGATGATTTTGTTTGAATACAAACTTTTACGTCTCTTTCTTTTGCGGCTTCCACAAGCATTAAAGCTAATTGCCCTCCACCAATAATGCCTATTGGATAAGGTTTTGAAAACTTATTAATATTTTCCGAAGTAGACATATAAAAATTTTATTACTAATCTTAATTCTTAACAACTTATTTTTTTGTAGTAATTTCTAAATCAAGTTATGATTAGAATATTTCAAAAAGATACTTTATTAAATTTTTATAAATGCTGTGATTGAGAACAGAATTCATGTACCGATCGATAAAAACTTTTATGAGGTAACAATAAAAGCTGGATTGTTATCTGAAATTGGGAATAGATTATTTGAATTAGGTATAAAAAACACAAGAAAAATACTGATAATATCAAATCAGGAAATTGCTAATTTATTTGGGAACATATTATTAGATAATTTAAAAAAAAATAGTTATTCTGCAAAAATTTTTGTTATTGGAGCAGGCGAAAAGTTCAAAAATATTACAACACTAAATAAAATTTATGATGCCGCTTTTGAGTATGGGATGGAAAGAGGTTCATTAATGATCGCACTTGGAGGAGGAATAGTTGGAGATATTACTGGATTTGCATCTGCTACTTGGTTAAGAGGATTAGATTATATTCAAATTCCAACTACTCTTTTATCGATGGTCGATTCATCAGTAGGAGGTAAGACTGGAGTAAATCATCCAAAAGGTAAAAATTTAATTGGTGCATTTAATCAACCTAAAGCCGTATTTATTGATACGGATACATTACAAACACTTCCATCACGAGAATTTAATGCAGGAATGGCTGAGATAATTAAGTATGGAATTATAAGAGATAAAGAACTTTTTGAATATTTAGAAGATGAATCTAATTTAAAAGATATAATTAATCAAGAGAATCATAGTTTAGTAAAAATTATAAAAAATTCGGTAGAAATAAAGTCTGATATTGTCTCAGAAGATGAGAAGGAAAAAGGTATTAGGGCCTTCTTAAATTATGGACATTCTTTTGGACATGTTATTGAAAATTTATGCGGTTATGGAAAATATTTACATGGAGAAGCAATATCAATTGGAATGAGGATTGCAGGGGAAATTGCATTTTCTAAAGGCTTATGGAAAGAAGATGAAACTATTCGGCAAAATAATTTAATAAAAAAATACGGATTACCCATAGAAGTTCCAACTTTGAAGAGATCAGATGTCATTAGGATATTAATGGGTGATAAAAAAGTTGAAGAAGGGAAAATGAGATTTATACTGCCTAACAAAATAGGAAAAGTAAGTATTTATACAGATATTGTTGAAAGTGATTTCCTTAAATATTTTTGTTGATGCATCTCGATTTTATTGAAAATTCTTTGCTATTAGATTTTTTAAAAACAAACCATTTAAAATCTCCCAAACAAATTGGATCTACTAATCTCAAAAGTGCTTCTCTTGTTAATAGAGCCTGCGATAAATCATTCTTAAAATTACTCTGAATCTCAAAAAGTTTTTGAGCTAAGCCCAATAAAAGTAATGCTTCACCCTGTTTTACTAATCCAATAGATTCAAATCCTGCTAATTTCGCCTGATAAATTAGTAAGTCACTGCAGAGATGACATGTCAAATCAAAATCACCAGGACTATTTAGGATTTCACTAAATGCTCTTTGATTTTTGTAAGCTAATATTGTTCCGTTATTTTTCTTAGGAGAATAATATTTCTTAGAGTCTATTGCGTAATCAATTATTAGTAATATTCCATTATTAACTTTTCTTGAGAGATTTTCCAACCAAATTAAATTATCAATATTTAATTCCGTAGTCCATTCTTCTGAAACATCTTTAGGAGGAATGATAACACCTAATTCATTTTTAATTTCTTTTATAAATTTTTTAATTTTTTCAGTGAGCGGCAAATTTATAAATTCTAAAGTTTGATTTTCTTTATTTAACTGAACACCTTGTTGATAAATCACTCCTTTTTTAAATTGAATTCTTTCAACACAAAAAGCATCTAATACTTCATGGGCGATGACTATTCCATTTATACTTTCATCCTTTAAATCACTTAAAGAAATCCACTGAATATCAATATCTTGTTCAAGAAACTTTTTAAAAGTTTTTTTCTGTATTTCTAACATCCCTATATTTAATTCAATTATCTTAAACGAAATATCATTAATAATTTGAGATTTTCTATTTAGAAAATAATTAATTATTCCGCTTAAAAGACACCCATTACCAGAGCCAAATTCAAGAACTGTTATTTTCTTTCTTGAATTTAAATTATTTTTAATTTGTAATATCCACTCTTCTATTTGAATAGCTAAGAAAACCGCAAAGTCATCAGATAGAGATGGAGAAGTCACAAAATCACCATCTTGCCCAATTTTTGCTTTGCCACTTCCGTAATAACCATTAAAAGGATCGTTTAATGCAATATTCATATAATCATAAAAACTTAAGATTCCTCCTTTTTCACAAATTTTTTTTGTAAACCATGTTGGACTATTCGCAGGAAAACTATTCATCGGTGACAATATAAAGAGTTAAAAATTTTTCATGCCTCCAAAGATTAACTATTTATTAGGATTTTTTCTATCACTAATGATACTAATTTTTAGCAAACCATCTTTAGCTCTTTACAATGCAGAGTTATTACCTGAAATTAATTCACCCGTACTCGATTTAGCTAAAATTTTAAGTCCTAATCAAAAAGAATTGCTTGAAGAGAACTTAAATAAATTTGAAAATGAAAGTGGATGGAAAATAAAGTATTTATCACAATTTGAAAGCAATCCTGGGATTGCTATAAAAGATTACTGGGATCTTGATGAAACAAGTCTGCTCATAGTAGCTGATCCGAGAGGAGGGAACTTATTAAATTTTAATGTTGGAGAAGCATATTTCCCATTTTTACCAAGATTATTCTGGGTAGAACTTCAAACAAGATTTGGAAATCAATATTATGTTCGTGATCACGGAGAGGATGGATCAGTACTTGATGCTATTAATGCTGTAAAAGTTTGCTTAGATAGAGGAGGATGTCAAGTAGTTCCAGGATTTACAAAGGAACAGTATATATGGACATTATGCACCTCCATCTTAGGTGGATTAGTTGCTGGATTTTCAGCTGCGCCAAGAAAAGATAATGAATTTATTTCATTAGGTTTTCTTGCTCTTTTATCTCCACTATGGGGAATGCTTTTTGGTGTATTTGGCATAGCTCCAATTATTACGAGATCATCAGAAATAATTCCTTTATTCAAAAATAGTCTCGCATTTTCTGCTGCTGCAATTACTGGATATCTATTATCTCAAACTGTTTTCTCTAGGTATAAAGATCCTAAAAAACTCGATTAACTTATTAATGTCAATTAATCTGAAATAATATATCCTCACTAAAAATTTCTCCAAATTCCGAATACCATCTTTGAGAAATATATTTCAACTTATTATCTTCAAATTCAATCCAAGAAAAATTTATTATTATTTCATCATTTTCATTTTTTTTATATCTTGGAACAACTGCACAATTAAGGTAAACAGTACCTCTTTTATCTACAACAAGCATATTTCTTCCTCCTTGATTTCTTTTTAATTCATTATGAGTATGACCAAACACAACAAGATCTAACTGTCTTTCTTTTTGAATTTTTGAAATTGCTAATGATAAATCTCTATCTCCCCAATCCATTGAGGGAAGTTTCCAATCTTTTCCACATATACTATCTGGTTCAGATCCCAAACCTGAAGGACCAGAATGAGCAATAATTAAAAGAGGTAAGTCTTCACGTGAATTTCTATAACAACTAATAATTTTTTTTACGGAATCTTCCTCTGTTAAAGGACCATATACCCCTTTCATTTCTTTAGATAAAAAGAAACCTCCTCCTGAACTGCATGGTCTTGCTCCAATTATATTTAATTGATTGTTAAAAATTTTAAGCTTCCATCCACAAAATCTTTCTTGAAGAATCCTAATTTGTTTTAGAAGAATATCCCCCGTTTTATCGTGACCCCTGTCATGATTACCAAGGATCACAAATGAGGGTATTTCAAGAGAATTAATTTTTTTCAGGATTTTAATATTCCCCTCTGAAATATCTCCTACGAATAAAACAATATCAGGTTTATTCTTTGAAAGGATACTAATATCCACCTCAGACCATAGTCCATGACAATCTCCAACAACAGCAATTTTAAAATTTGACAGAATTTTTTCTATTTGAGCATATAATTAATAAAATACATTTTAAATCTGACCATTACAACTTCTACAGCTAATAAAGAATCTACCAGAACGGAAGAAGATTTAATTTCTGAGATAAAGATTTTATGCAAAAATTCAAATGCCATAATTCTTGCTCACTATTACCAGGCTCCTGAGATTCAAGACATCGCAGATTTTATTGGAGATTCATTGGAATTATCAAGAAAAGCTGCTAACACAGATGCAGATGTAATTATATTTTGTGGTGTTCACTTTATGGCTGAAACTGCAAAAATACTTTGTCCAGAAAAAACCGTTTTATTACCAGATATAGAGGCTGGATGTTCATTAGCTAATGATTGTCCTGCAGATGAATTTAGGAAATTTAGAGAAGATAATCCAGAACATTTCGTAGTTAGTTATATAAATTGTACAGCTGAAGTAAAAGCACAAAGTGATCTTATTTGCACAAGCAGTAATGCGGTTGCGTTAGTCAATAAACTTCCAAAAGATAAAAAAATTATTTTTGCTCCTGATCAAAATTTAGGTAGATGGGTACAGAAAAATTCAGGAAGAAAACTTAAACTTTGGCCAGGAAGTTGCATCGTTCACGAAACCTTTAGTGAAGAAGCTCTACTAAAATTAAAAATTGAAAATCCACAGGCAAAAGTAGTTGCTCATCCAGAATGTAGCCAAAATTTATTAAACTATGCAGATTTTATTGGCTCTACAAGTAAATTATTAGATTTTATTAGCAATGACAACTCAACAACTTTTATGGTACTTACGGAACCAGGCATCATTCATCAAATGAAGAGAAAGGAACCAAAAAAGAACTTTATAGAAGTACCTGACTTGCAAGGATGTAAGTGTAATGAATGTCCTTATATGAAACTAAATACACTAGAAAAAATTCTAGATTGCTTAAAAAATAACAATCCATCTATTGAATTACCACCTGAAATCATTAAAAAGGCATATAAGCCTATAAAGAAAATGCTAGATATGAGCTTTTAGTAAGTTATTTATTTTATGATTATTTAATGCAACATTAAAATTAGTTGAATTTGGAACAAAGCTTATATTTGAATCTTTATTTTCTATAAATTTAATTAAAAGATTTTCTGCTGCCTTATATTGTTTATCTATCCTTGTTCCTATCTGTTTTTGTAGGATAGGATTTAAATTTCTGTTAACTTCAATATCAGGAGTAATCCCAAATTTATTTATGTCAACACCATTTGGTGTCAAATATTTTGCGACTGTTACTGTTAAACCAGAACCATCTACAAGTGATCTCATCGACTGAACAAGACCTTTCCCAAAAGTTTTTTTACCTACTAATTTACCTCTTAGATTATCTCTTATTGCACCAGAAACGATCTCGCTTGCACTTGCAGAAGCCTCATTTACTAAAACCACTAGTGGTTTACTAGTTAAAGCACTACCATTAGCTCTTTTTATTTCTTTTTGACCATTTTTGGATAATGTACTTACAATGATTCCTTTATCGATAAATTGTCTCGAAATTTCAACACTTGAATTTAACAAGCCCCCAGGGTTATTTCTTAAATCAAGGATATACCCAGAAACATTTTTTGTTTCATAATCAAGTATTATTTTTTTTAATTCTTTTGAAGCATTTGCATTGAATTGCTTAATACGAACATAGCCTATTAAAAAACCATTTTTTAAATAATTTACTTTACTTGAAACTGACTTTATCTCAATTTTTTTTCTAACAAGAGTTTTTTTTAAAATAGATCCATTTCTTAAGATCTCCAAATCAACCTTGGTACCTTTTTTCCCTCGAATTAATTTAACAGCCCCTTCAATATCTAAGTCTTTTGTTGAAATATTATCAATAGAGATAATCTTATCTTTGGCTAAGATTCCAGATTCAGAAGCCGGCGAACCCTGAATGGGAGAAACAATAGTTATAAATCCTGATTCAGAATCTTTCAAAATTTGAATACCTACACCTGTTAATTCACCTGATGTATCAATTCTCATCTCGTAGAATTCTTTAGGATCTAGAAATCTTGTATAAGGATCATTTAAATTATTTAACATTTCTCTAATAGCCATATATGCATCTTCAGAATTAGGATAATTCTTTGAAAGTAATTTCTTTCTTAATTTGATCCAATTTGATTTATTAAATTCACCCTCTGAATCTAAAAAATCTCTATAAACAATTTGCCATACATGGTCAATTACCTCTTTATTACTATTCCTTAAAATTGAAGAATCAACAGAATTTGATATTATTAGGCTTAAGAAAAAAAATAGATGTAATAAAAAATTTTTTCTTTCAAAGATATTTTTAAATTTCAAATTAGTTATCCACATTATTCAAATTCTAATTCCTTTTAGAAATTTCTGTTAATAAAATTTTCATTCAGGATCAATCCATTTGCCATCATCTTTAATAAGTTGAATTAATGCTTGTACTCCCTCATCCTCTGGCACTCTTCTAATTTCTTCTTTCCTTCTATATAAAGCAATAGTTCCTTTTCCTTTACCAACATATCCATAATCTGCATCTGCCATCTCACCGGGACCATTAACTATGCATCCCATAACTGCAATATCAAGTCCAGTTAAGTGTGATGTTGCATTTCTTACTTTATCAACAACTTCTTCAAGATTAAATAGAGTTCTGCCACAACTTGGACAACTTATATATTCAACCATTGTTTTTCTGAGTCCTAATGATTGTAAAATTGAATATCCAACTGGTATTTCTTTCTCAGGAGCTTCTGTTAATGAAACTCTGATAGTATCTCCCAGACCCTCTGCAAGGAGGGTAGCTATTCCAGCTGTACTTTTAATACGACCATAGTCTCCATCTCCTGCTTCCGTTACACCTAAATGAAGAGGATAGTTGTAACCTTCACTATCTAATCTATCTGCTATCATTCTATAAGCTGCCATCATCACCGGAGCTCTCGAAGCTTTCATTGAAATTATAATATTGTGAAAATCAAGTTCATCGCAAATCTTTACAAATTCCATTGCTGACTCAGTCATTCCTAAAGGAGTATCACCATAAGTAAAAAGCATTCTTTCTGATAAAGATCCGTGATTAACTCCAATCCTTAGTGCCTTATCTTGCGACTTTAAAACTTCTACTAAAGGTGTAAATCTTTTTAGGATAGTTTTTTTTATGGAGTCAAATTCTTCGTAACTATATTCAGTTCTTGTTGGATCTGATTTCTCAAATACGAACAAACCTGGATTAATTCTCACTTTATCAACATGTTTAGCAACTTCCATTGCTATTTTCATGCCGTTATGATGTACGTCAGCAACCAATGGTGTATTGATACCGTTATCCCTAAGTTTTTTCTTTATTTCCCCAACAGCTTTTGCATGAGCTACTGATGGCACAGTTAATCTTACTATCTCACAATCTACATCATGAAGTCTTTTAATAGCTAATGTCGCATTTTCTACGTCCATAGTATCCTCATTTATCATAGATTGTATTCTTACTGGATGATCACTACCAATACCAATATCTCCGACCATTACTGTTTTCGTAATCCTTCTTTCTATTTGAGTAGAATACCTTTTTGAGATATTATTCACTTCTTTTGGTTTGGTTAAAGACATGAAATTTAAGGTATTCAGATTAGAACCGAACTTGATAATTAATTATATAGTTTATTTCTAACATTCTGAAGATCTTTTAAAGTTAATCCGTAAGGATTATTAACCTCATTTTGTGAAAATCTCATTAAATAAGAAGGATGAAATATTGGAATATACTCTATTCCATCTAAATTAAACCATTTACCTCTTTGGGAAGAGATGGGTTTCTTCTCCTTAAGAATAGTTGTCATTGCTGTAGAGCCTGCCAATATTACAACTTTAGGATTAATTAATTTAATTTGTTGAATTAACCAAGGTTTATGAATGGAAATCTCTTTTGGAGAGGGCTTTCTGTTCTTTGGAGGTCTGCACTTTATTACATTACAGAAATAAACTTCTTTACAAATATTAATTCCTGAAACTTCTAATAAATTCTTTAAAAACCTTCCTGATTTTCCTACAAAAGGTTTACCTTCCAAATCTTCCTGGGCTCCTGGAGCTTCACCAACAATAACAAGATTCCCAAAAATATTTCCAGAGCCAACTACTAACCTATTCAAAACTTTTTTAGAATTTAATTATAAATTTAAGAAATTTATTCTCAATTTGCATATTTTTTTTAATTAAATTAAAATTTTGTTTATTCCTGATTTTACAAATAAAAATATTAAAAATTAAGAAAAATTATAAAAAAAGGACATATAGTAGAAATTTTAATTATTCTTTGAAAGAAAAGAGAATTTACGTAATTTTAAGTTACTTGTAAAAATGAGTGAAGAATTAATTTCAAAGCGGGCACTTAAAATCGAACCTTCACTTACACTTGAAATAAGTGCTAAAGCAAAAAAACTTGCAGCAGAAGGCAAAGATATTTGTAATTTAAGTGCTGGAGAACCAGATTTTGATGCTCCTAAAGAGGTTATTTTAGCGACAAGTGAAGCCATATTTAACGGATTTACTAAATACGGGCCTGCCGCTGGAGATTTAAAACTTCGAAATGCAATCGCTAATAAACTAGAACAACAAAACAACATTAATTTTGGTTTTGAAAATATTATGGTAACAAATGGTGCCAAACAAGCTATTTATAATTTATTTCAAATTCTTTTAAATGAAGGTGATGAAGTAATTATCCCAGCACCGTATTGGCTGAGTTATCCACAGATTGTTAAGCTAGCAGGAGGAAAGCCTATTATTTTGGAAACATCTCCAATTAATGGTTTTAAGATTGATATTGAAAAACTAAAAGATAGAATTTCTTCAAAAACAAAATTTATTATAATAAATTCTCCTAATAACCCAACAGGCAAGGTACTTTCTGAAAGTGAGTTACTTGAAATAATAGAACTCATAAGAATACATGATCACATTAATATAGTGTCTGATGAAATTTATGAATTAATTCTCAATAAAACTGTAAATCATATCCCTGTTGTTTCATTAGCAAAAGACCTTAAAGATAGAATTTATACAATTAATGGTTTTGCAAAAGGTTGGGCGATGACTGGTTGGAGAGTAGGATATTTAGCTGGAAGAAAAGAAGTAATAAAAGCATGTTCATCCTTACAAAGCCAAAGTACCAGTAATGTATGTTCATTTGTTCAGAAAGGTGCAATAGAAGCTTTAAAACTTAAGAAAGAATATTTTGAAAGAATTAATTCAATTTATGATCAAAGGAGAGAGATTCTTGCAAAAGGTCTTAAAGAGATTAAAAATTTATATATTTATCCTCCAAATGGTGCTTTTTATGCATTTCCACAATTACCAAATAAAAATATTTCATCGGTAGATTTTTGTAAAAAAGCTCTTGAAGATTTTGGATTAGTCCTTGTGCCAGGTAAAGCTTTTGGAAATGATCAATGCATAAGAATATCCTGCGCAAGTTCAAAAGAAAATATATTGGAAGGCCTAGTAAGATTAAAAGAGACCATCCAAAAATACTATAAATGACTAAATTTGTAAAAAATATTGTATTGCTACTTTTATTTTTCTTTCAATTTTTGCTGCTACTGCAAAATCAGAAAAAAAGATATTAAAGATTGGAGCTATCCCTGATCAAAATCAAGAGATTCTGGATAGAAGATTTAATTTATTATCTAAAGAATTATCAAAACAATTAAATGTAAAAGTAAAATATATACCTGTAGTGAACTACTTAGGAGCAGTAACTAGCTTTAGAACAAAAAATCTAGACCTAGTCTGGTTTGGAGGACTAACTGGAGTACAAGCAAGATTGCAAACACCTAATTCAATAGTAATAGCACAGAGAGATATAGATAAAGAATTTAAAAGCGTATTTATAGTTAACAAAAAACTAAAATTAAAACCTTCCAATCAAATAAATAATCTAAAAAATTTAAAAAATACTAGATTTACTTTTGGCTCAGAGAATTCAACTTCAGGTAGATTAATGCCAGAATATTTTTTAAATGTTGCAGGTGTAAAAATTAGTGATTTTAAAGGTAAAAAGGCTGGATTTAGTGGTAGTCATGACAAGACATTAGCTTTAGTAAATAGTGGTTCTTTTGACTCGGGAGTTTTAAACAAACAAATTTGGGAAAAAAATTTAATTAATAATCCTAAAAGGACAAAAAATGTTTATGTTTTTTTTGTAACACCAAATTACGTTGATTATCATTGGTTATCTCAAGGAGATTTAGATGAAAAATTTTATAATGGTTTCACTAAAAAAATGAAAAAAGCGATAATAAATTTAAATAAAAATAATCCTATTCATAAAATTATATTAGAAATGTTTAATGCTAAAAAATTTATTAAAAGTGATGCTAATCAGTACAAACAAATTGAAGAAATTGGAAGAAAACTAAAAAAAATAAGATGAAAAGCCTCATTGAATTAACTAATATTTCATTTAAACTTAAAAATATAAAAATACTTAACAATATAAATTTTAAAATATATGAAGGAGAAAAGATTGCTTTACTTGGTAAAAGTGGATCAGGGAAAACAACATTGATTTCAATTTTAAACGGGACGAGGAGACAAACTAGTGGAGATATAAAAATTTATGGAAAAAGTTTTAATAAGCTTGATAATTCTCAAAAAAGAAAACTTGGAACAATATGGCAAGACTTAAGATTAGTAGATGATCTTTCTGCAGAGCAAAATGTAAATGTTGGCTTATTAAATAATAAAAATTTAATTTTCACTTTTAAAAATTTATTAAATATAAGCTCTTTCCATAAAGCTCACAATTGCATGGAATTATGTCAATTAAACCGTAGTATTTATTCTAAAAATATAAAAAGTATATCAGGAGGGCAAAAACAAAGAATCGCAATATCAAGGTCTATTATACATGAACCAGAAATATTATTTGCTGATGAACCTTTTAACAATTTAGATCCTAAATTATGTTTTTACTTAAAAAACCTATTTATTTCAAGATTAAATAATTATAAAATTGAATTTCCAAATACTATTTTATTCTCTCTTCATAAGATCGATTTAATAGATGGATTTACAAGAGTTATTGGTTTAAAAAATGGAGAAATTTGCTTAGATACCAAAAGAGATGAATTAAGAGAATCTGATCTTGAAAATATTTATTAGTTAATAAATTGCAAAAATTTAAATTAAATCATACAGTAATCAGCTTTTTACCAATAGTAGTTTTTATACCAATAACTTATCAACTAATAAATGATTTCCATCTTGGTGGATTAGAACTATTTATTGATTTTGTCAAATCAGCCGTAACTCCAAAAGTTAACAAAGAAATTATAAATATATCCTTAACCAGATTAAATGAGACCATTATTATTTCTTTTATAAGTTGGATTATTAGTATAATTTTTGGCACTATTTTTGGAATATTAACTTCAGATATTTTCTATAAATTAATTAGAATTCCAATCTTTGTAAAATATTTATTGAAATTCATCTTAAATATAATTAGATCTATACATGAATTAGTTTGGTGTTTAATTCTGATTCAAATATTTGGAATTAATATTTGGATAGGAATATTAGCGATTTGTTTTCCATTTATTGCAATAAATGCGAAAGTAATAAGTGAGCAATTAGAAATGATAAGCGTAGAGACAATCGAATCGATTACTTCATTAAATGGTGATAATTTATCTTCTTTAGTTACATTAGTGTGGTCTCCAACAATAAATATAATTAAAAATTTTGGTTTATATAGACTTGAATGTTCTATTAGAAGTACAGCTATCCTTGGTTTCTTTGGAATTGGAGGTATTGGCACAAGTATTTTCTTATCTTTTCAAGCTTTAAATTTCAATGAAATGTGGACTTATTTATATTTTATTTCTTTTCTGATATTATTTTCAAAACAAATTTTACAGCAATTCAAACTTAAAAGATTAAATTTAAATTTTAGTATATTAATTATTTTTGTATCATTAATAATAACCTTTTTCTCTTTTTGTTTTTTAATATACTTATTAGTAAATAATTATTACCCTTCAAATTTTTTATTCAGTAAAACTTTATTTCTTAATTTTTTTAATTTACCTGAAAACTTTTTAAAATCAATTTTTGATACGATAATCTTAAGCGTTTTTGCTTCTGCTATTGCAATAAGTATACCTCCGATCCTTTTATTAATATCACAAAACAAATATTTCATAATTACTTTAAGGTTAATCGCTTTTATCTTTCGAGTAATACCTCCAACAATAATTATTTTAGTTTTATTAGTATTTAATCAACCATCATTATCTTTAGCTTCAATAACTTTAGGTTTTTATAATGCTGGAATTACTTTTAAATTATTAAATGATAATTTATCTGAAATTGATAGAAATAATTTCATAGCATTTAAATCTATTGGCATTTCAAATCGATCTAGTTGGTTGATCGGTTTATTTATAAAACAATCAAAAAGTTACCTATCTTATTGTGCTTACAGGTCTGATATCATTATCAGAGAAACAACAATTGTTAGTATAGTTGGAAGTTTAGGGCTTGGGTGGCAACTAAAAGAATCACTCAGCTCCTTCGCTTGGAATGAAGTTTTTATAATAGTATTGTCTTATAGCTCGATAGCAATTATCGGTGAATTAATTAATGATAAAATAAAATCTAAATTAATTTAGCTGTATATTAAGTTTAATAAATAGTGGATAAATTACCAAAACAGTTAATAGTTATAGGAGATAGTTCAGTTTATGGTTGGGGAGATATAGAAGGAGGGGGATGGTGCGAGAGGCTTAAAAAAGATTGGTTAAATCAAATAAATAGTCCGATAATTTATCAATTAGGTGTAAGAGGCGATGGAATTGAAAAAGTTGCTTATCGCTGGGAAAGAGAATGGTCATCGAGAGGAGAAACCAGAAGAAATCAACCAAAAGGGATTTTGTTAAATATAGGTTTAAATGATACGGCCAGAATTGGCCAAATAAATGGTAGGCCTCAAATAGAAATAGATGGATTCGAATATGGATTTGAGAGATTAATTAATGAAATGCGATCAAAGACAAAAGTATTTGTGATGGGATTATCTCCAGTAAATGAGAGAAAAATGCCGTTTGGAGGATGCCTCTGGTATGCAAATAAATACTGCGATGCTTATGAGAAAAGGATGGAAGAAGTTTGTATAAATCAAAACGTTCCTTTCCTTTCTACTTTTAAAGAAATGAATTCCGATAAAAGGAGTATTAATTGGCTTTCAAATGACGGAATTCATTTAAACTCAAATGGACATTTATATATTTATCAAAGATTAAAAAGTTGGGAGGTTCTTCAAAAATGGCGAGAAAATTAGATTAAGCAATTAAAAGGTTATTAAAAAATAAATTTATAAATTAAAATTGCAAGTATTGCTGAAAAACTTGTTTGAATTGAATTGACGACTTCATTACTTAAATTATATTTATCTTGAAATCTTGCACCCAAAAAACTTTCAAAAATTGTAGCTGCGAAACCTGAAAAAGAAACTATAAAAAATTCTTTTTCAATTGTAATGAATCCTAAAATTAACATTACATATGTCATTAGAATAGAACCAAATAAACTTGCAATTGTTCCTTCTAAACTAATAGCACCTTCTGTTCCTTTTTTAACTTTTTTAAATGTAGTTATAAGAAAAGTATTCTTACCATATCTTTTTCCTATTTCGCTTCCAAAAGTATCTGCTAACTTTGCAGCAAAACTAGCAGAAAAACCTACTTTTAATAATATTAGACTTGCTAAATTTAATTTGATCATCAATGCAAAAAATAAACCAGTGGATGCAGATCCCCAAACATTTTCAGGTCCTCTACTGCCTCCTCTTTTTTCTGCAATTCCTAATTTATTTTTGTATTTAAATCCTATTTTAGTAACTAAAGAGCCAAGAATTAAATATAAGACAACACTTAACCAGCCAGTCCATCCCAAGGATCCCCAGAGTAATGTACCTAAAATCCCCGCACTTATCCATCCACTTTTAGTCATAATTGGATATTTCCTAAAAACAAAAATCAGGATAAAATTAATAATGAATCCAATGAGAAAAGAGTTTAAAAAAAATTTCATTTTTATATAGGATGAGTTGATTTAATATCAAAACTTCTCCATTCAGAGAGTATTGAACCTGCAATAATAGATGCAGTAGATGTCCTCAAAATACTTTCTGATAAGTTAATAAATTGAATATTTTTTTCCTTAAAAAAACAAATTTCCTTATTAGACCACCCACCTTCAGGGCCTATAACATTCCACAAAATAGTTGATTCTTTGATATTTAAAGTTTGATTATCTAACCATTCTTTTAAACTAATACAATCTGCATCTCTAGTTAAAGATATTGAAATAATATCTTTTGCACTTAAGGAAATTATCCATTCATAAATATTTGCGATGTTTAATATCTCTGGTTTCCATAATCTTTCACATTGTTCTACAGCCTCGTTTATTATGAAATTCCATCTTTCCATTTTTGAAGCTTGATTTGAAATCTTTTTTATTTGATATTCAGAATATAAAGGTTGTATAAAATCAATCCCAATTTCTGTGCACATTTTTAAAATATCATCAAAACCATTTTTGGGAATAGCAACAGCAATACCCAAAAATAATTTCTTTTGATCTTGATATATAGTTGGTTTATTTATATTTGGAATTTCTATAAGATTATTTTTATTTTTAAATCCTCTCCATAAATAACCTTTTCCATTAACTATATGTATTTGTTCTCCAATTTTTATTCTCATAACTTTATTGACATAATGTGCCTCTTCTTTAGATAGTTTCAATTGATTATTTTCCAACTTTTTGATTCTCTCATCAGAAATTATTAATCTTATTAAATTTTTCATAAATTGAAGTTTAATTATTAAAAATAGAATCAGGATGATCTTCTACCTCCCAATCACTATTTTCTCCACCAATTATTAATTCATCAATTTTCACATAATCAACTGAAACTTGATGTAAAGAGTTAATTAGAATATCAATAGAAAGTGGATCAGCTGTACCAAAATCAACCCAACATCTTGACCATAAGTTTTGATATTCTAATTGTCCTAAATTATGCATCAATGAGGGCATTGTAGATTTAAATAATTCGTGATCGTATGACATCCAACTTAGTTCTGCTCCCTCTCGATGAGTTTGAAGATTTTCTGAATTAAAACCACCTAATCTCCCTAATACATACCAACTATCAAAAAGTCCATCAAGATAATTTTTCTCTGACTGACTAGGTACTTCCAAAAACTTAATCCAAATCCAACAATTAAAAGGGTCAACCTCTCTAAAACTAATATTCATTTTTAATATAATTTTGTATTATTAACTATTATATGTTTGATAATAAAAGAAACAAAAATTATAAAATTTCTGATTAATGCTTGAACTCAAAAATATCACTTATCAACCTCAAACGGGCAGAAAAAAAGTTCTTGATGATATCAATCTAAAAATTAATAAAAATGAAATTATATTAGTTAGTGGAAGAAGTGGCTCAGGGAAAACATCTCTTTTAGAAGTCATAAATGGTTTAATAGATCCACAGAGAGGCAGAATCATCTGGGAGAATCGAATAGTAAATTCTAGGAAGAGAAGATGGCTATGTGGAATGGTTTTTCAATTTCCTGAAAGATTCTTTCTTGGAGCGACCATAGGAAAAGAATTGAAATTCGGATATAAATCTATTAAAGAAATCAAAATAAGAGATGTTTTAAACAAAGTTGGGTTATCTAAGATAAATCTAACTATCCCTCCAGAGAAATTAAGTGGAGGTCAACAAAGAAGATTAGCAGTTGCCGTTCAATTATTAAGAAATCCAAGTATACTTCTTCTTGATGAACCGACTGCTGGACTTGATTGGTCAATGAAAAATGATGTAAAAGATTTAGTAAATAGACTTAGCTTTGAGAACACAATTATTGTTGTTACTCACGAACCTGAATTATTTCAGGAGATAACATCTAAGAAATATTTACTTACTGATGGTAAGTTAATTATTTAAGGAGGTAAATATTGAAAGATAAAATTGTTAGAGCAACTGCGGCCAATGGAGGAATTAGATTAATAGCCGTCTCGGTGACAGAGTCCTTAAAAGAAGCAAAAAAAAGACATAAATTATCATTTTTAACTACAGCGATTCTTGGAAGATCTTTTAGTGCAGGATTATTACTGGCAAGTTCTATGAAAATAATGCACGGAAGGGTGACTTTTAGAATAAGATCAGATGGGCCTTTAAAAGGTTTGTTAGTTGATGCTGGCAGAGACGGTAAAGTTAGAGGTTACGTAGGTAACCCCAACCTAGAATTAGACCTTATTAAAAACAAATCTGGTAAATTTAATTTTAATTTTAAAGAAGCAGTTGGCACAGGATATTTAAATGTAATAAGAGATAACGGAACTGGAGATCCTTTTACAAGCACAGTAGAACTGATTAATGGGACAATTGCAGAAGACTTGGCTTCATATCTATTGCATTCAGAACAAACTCCATCTGTTGTCTTCATAGGAGAAAAATTTCAAAAAAGAGAAGTTATTAGTAGTGGTGGATTATTAGCACAAGTTCTTCCTAAAAAGGAGACAGACCCCTTACTAATTTCTTTATTAGAGGAAAGATGTAGAGAAATAAATTCATTTAGTGAGGAACTTAACAACAGTGAAAACTTACTAGCACTGATAAAAAAAATTTTTCCAGATATCGATGATTTTTCAATAAGTGAAAAAGCGCGATCCCAAGAAATTGAATTCAAATGCCGATGTTCAAGAGAAAGAAGTCTCATCGCAATGAGGATGTTGGAAAAAAAAGAACTTAAAGATATTTTAGAAAAGGATAAAAATGCAGAATTAGTATGTGAATTCTGTAAAAATAAATATGTAATAACTTTTGATGAAATTAAAGAGATAATTGATGGTTAATTTAGTTGATTTAAAGAAAAATAATACCTAACCATAAAATAAACATAGCTGGAAGAGTTTGAATCTTTTCAACTGAGATGGAACTATTAGATACTTCTTGTATGAATGAATTTGTGTCTATTAACCCTCCCAAAATAAGTCCTAAAGAAAGAAAGGCTATGCTCCACCCTAATGAACCAAGAAATCTTTTGCCTGATTTAAGTTGGGAATAAAT
>Ga0160422_10000866_pt1 | contig 18591 bp, 15 predicted proteins | sample Fk160mmetaG_FD_108192 | JGI IMG/M metagenome (GOLD analysis project Ga0160422, IMG submission 108192) | Marine microbial communities from the Central Pacific Ocean - Fk160115 60m metaG | ecosystem: Environmental > Aquatic > Marine > Oceanic > Photic zone | place: The Central Pacific Ocean... | reverse complement strand
TAAACGCCGGCAACGTCGCCGTTGCGATCGAGCATTTGCAGGGAATTCCGCCAGCTTCCATCGCTCATCTCACGCACGGCCGGATAGGTGATGTAGCAGCGGTGTTCACGGGCCATCTGCGCGAAGAAATCGCGCATGCTATCACCGCGATGGCGGTAGTAAGAGCGTCTTTCCTCCGACGAATGCGCAGGATAGCGATCGCAGCATTCTGGAACGACGACTAGATCGGGCTTATCGGGCCACACCTGGTCAAAGCGACTGCGCCAGTGGGCCATCATGGCTTCTACGGCTGACTCTCCCGTACCCGGATTACCCGTTTTTGCCTTCGCACCAATCGTTGCGATTTTAATTCTATTTGCCATGATATGACCTCGTTACACAGGACAACAATACGAGAGAAACCGTGCTTGTAATTCGGTTGCTATACGAGTGCCACAGCGTTTCCATTCGGACGCTCCAACGTACAGAATGAGTTGCCCATAGATATCGTACTTAAAAAAGGCGATACAAAAGAAGGCGACCGAGTGGCACCCGGTCGCCTTCTTTTGTGGTTGTACTGTGTGTTGGATTTAACGGTCCGCCATCGGCACATATCCGCGTTCCGTAGCACCTGTATATATCTGACGTGGTCGGCTAATTTTGGTGAACTTACTCTCTTCGTGCCACTGAGCAATCCAACCCGGCATGCGACCAATAGCAAACATCACGGTAAACATTTCCTTTGGAACACCTATCGCCCGCAAAATAACGCCACTGTAGAAATCGACGTTGGGATAGAGTTTGCGCGACACGAAGTAATCGTCTTCGAGTGCGGCCGCCTCTAGCTCTTCGGCCATAGACAGCATGGGATCGTCGATATTAAGCTTGGCCAGCACGTCGTTGCAGATACCCTTAATAATCTTTGCACGAGGATCAAAATTCCTGTATACGCGGTGACCAAATCCCATCAAGCGAATACCATTTTTCTTGTCTTTAATCTGCCCCACAAAATCCTTTACTGACAGACCTTCGGCGAGCATGCTATCAAGCATATCGACCACCGCCACGTTGGCACCACCGTGCAGCGGTCCCCACAGCGCAGAGACGCCCGCCGCCACTGATGCGAACAGGTTCGCCTCACTGCTTCCGACCATACGCACGGTCGACGTCGAGCAGTTTTGTTCGTGATCCGCGTGCAGCAATAAGATCGTATCCAAAGCGCGCACAATCACCGGATCGGGGTCGTAATCTTTGTAGGGGTCACTAAACATCATGTGCAAAAAGTTAGCACTGTACTTCTTGTCCGGATGCGGATAGGTGACGTTATAGCCCAGCGCATGCCGATAGGAAAAAGCCGCAATCGTGCGCACTTTGGCCATGATGCGCGCTACGGCTTCCTGGAAAGTGTTGTCGTCAGTGATATCGAGAAGCTGCGGATGAAAACAGCTCAAGGCGTTGAGTACGGAGGACAGCACCGCCATGGGCGGGGACTTCGGAGGAAAAAAGTCGAAGTGGCGACGAATGCCCTCGTGCAGCATCTGATGTCCAGTGAGCAGGTCGCTAAAGCCATGCAGCTGCTCTTCTGTGGGAAGTTCACCCCAGATAAGCAGGTAGGCCGTCTCGATAAACGAACTCTTTTCCGCAAGTTCTTCAATAGGGTATCCGCGGTAGCGCAGGATGCCTTTTTCACCGTCGATGAACGTTATGTCGCTCTCGCACGAACCGGTATTTCCATAGCCCTGATCCAGCGTGATATATCCCGTCTCCGCGCGCAGTTTCGAAACGTCAATGGCTCGTTCGCCTTCCGAGCCGACGATAATGGGTAACTCAACGCTTTTGCCGTCAATTTGTAGTTTTGCTGTATCAGTCATAACCGGGTCTCCTTTTCTTCAGCAGGCACCTCAGCAGAGGCGGCTTCAAGATAGTATACTCACTTGACGGCCCTGTCAACATCGCCTAATCAGGGTCCATGTAGTGTTTGCTCAGGCCCCCAATAGATGACTTACACTGGACTTTTGGACGGGTGAAAGCTTAGATTGAAAACACGCAATTTCCCGTTTTCCGATCGACTACTTTATGCTACGGTTGCTCTTTCTCCTTCTTCTCTTACCCATCGAAAACGCATGGGCTCGTCCTGTCCTGAGCGTGGATAAAAGCAGCGGCGAAGGCATTCTCTTCGAAGTGCATTTCCCCGCTTCGTCCGACATCCTGCAAACGACGCCGCTCGGAATGGCTCGCGCAGACTCGGCACAGCTGCCTTTTCTCAGCCGTCTTGTTGGAGCCCCACCTGGTGCACGCATCGACGTACACGTCCACCGGGCCGAATACGAAGAGTTTGAGGACATCGAATGGGATGGCGACGTTTCAACGGAGCTGGTATCCAGTCGCTCTCTTGGCCTGCTCCGCGGCGTTGAAACATACGCTCTCGTCGTATCGCCCTATCAGTACGATGGACGGCGAAACGCACTGCGCGTCTACACGCGACTGCGCGTTGAAATTAGCTTTACAGGCGGTCGACAAGCCAAATGGTCGAATCGCTCTACCACCCTTTCGACTCCTTATGAAGCCTTCTTAAATGCGGAACAAGCGCCCCTTTTTGTGCGCGATAGGCCGCGCGCTAAAGCGAGCACGGAGGGCTGGTACGACGTCGAACGCCCGTGGGTAAAAGTTACCGTAGACACGGACGGCATACACCAAATCGACTACCGTTGGCTGAAGCGATTCACCCCGATAGAATCCATTGATCCACAAACGCTGCAGCTATTTTACGCGGGACAGGAGCAGCCCGTCTACGTGGCAGGTGAAGGAGATGGGCGGTTTGACGAAAGCGACCACCTGCTCTTTTACGGGCAGTTTCGCCGCGGCACAGAGCAACACGAAAACCTCTATGGCAAAGACAATATCTATTGGCTCACTTGGGGTGGACCACGTGGCCTGCGCTATGAAGAGAAGAGCGCAGCGCCTAATACGAGTTACCCACAGACGGATTCGTTCTGGCACGTCGCTCACTTTCAACGCGACCTCATCTTTGATGCACTGGTCTCTGCGCCCGACGCCGAGCGGGATCACTGGTTCTGGACGCTCAACAACAAACCGCTCACTGCTACAAAAGCCGACGTACCTTCCGCCGCCGAGTTTCCCGGTGACCTGCCCTATCCAGATCTGGACCGGGCGTACAACGCACTCATCCGCGTAGCCCTACACGGCGCTTCTGACTTGGGACACCACACCGTGCTCAAGCTCAACGCCCGCGAAGTGTTGGTGGATACCGTATGGGGCACGTCCGGGAACGGCATGATCGATTTTCTGGGCGAGTTTAGCGTCGATCGAAGTCATCTAAAAGACGGTCGAAACCGCATTCTTTTACAGGTCTTTGCCGATCAGGCAAAATTTGATCTGATGTGGTTCAACTGGTTCGAGATCGGCTATTTCCGCCGCTATGTTTCACACCTGGGCTACCTCGAAGCCTCTCACCCTGCCTCAGAAGGGCATCAGATTGCTGCGCAGAAGTTTACTCACCCCCACGTAGAGATTTTTGAACTCAACGGCGGGATGCGCCTAACGAATGCAGCCATAAGCCAAGACGGCGATCTCTATACCGCTACGTTTGCATACCGCGCAAAGCACGACGCGCGCTACGTCATGGCAGATAGCACCACGTTCCTAACACCGCAAGGCAAACCGGACGCCAATTCTTCGTGGCGCACTTTTTCGGGTGCCGACCTGCTCGTCCTAGCCCATCCGCGTCATATGAACGCCGCCCAACGCCTGGCCGAACATCGTCGCGCAGACGGCCTGAGCGCAGCTGCCATATCGAGTCAAGATATATACGACGAGTTTTCCCATGGGCTCATGGATGCCGAAGCCATTGCCGCATTCATAAAGCACGCCTATGCGAACTGGCCGCTGCAGCCGCGCTACGTCATCCTGCTCGGCGATGACACCTGGGACTATAGGAACATCACCGGCGGCGGCCGACCCAACGTGGTCCCCAGCCTCTACTACCAGTCTCGAGGCCGCGGGTTGGCACCGAGTGATTTTCTCTACTCGCTGGTCGACGGCGACGATCTCCTGCCCGATCTCTCCATAGGACGCCTGCCCGCCTCTTCGAGCAGAGAGGCCGAGGTCATCGTGGACAAAGTCATTTCATACGACTCGCCCGTTTCTGGCCCGTGGCGCACGCGGGCCCTGTTTGTCGCCAACCATCACCCAAAAGACCTCTTTGCCGATCCGAGCGACTCACTCATAGCGCGCTACTTGCAACCCATCGGCCTGCAGACAACAAGAGTCTACAATGCCGACGAACGGGCCATACCCAACCCAACCGGCCGCGCCTTCACTGAAGCACTTAATGAAGGAGCGCTGCTTCTAAACTTTAACGGCCACGGTAGTCCCGGCACGATGCAGTCTCTCTTCACGCTCAGTCTGCCCAATTGGGGCTATATGGGCCAGGTACAAAACGGACGACGCCAGCCCCTCGTACTGGCACTCTCTTGTCTGAACGGTCTATTTTCTAATCCAGTTGTCGAAGGGATTGCAGAAGCATTTATCAGGCGCAGCGACGGTGGAGCCATCGCCTATATTTCCGCTAGTGCAAAAAGCTTTGTCGCACAAAACGACTTGCTGAGCGACCGATTCTACAACGCGCTCTTCGCTTCTGAGCACGTCTCTTTTGGCCCGGCACTCGACGCGGCTAAAGCACAGGTCCTAGCCGCACATCCAAGCTGGGTGGACGCTGCGCTCACCATGCAGTTACTGGGTGATCCAGCGCAGCGGTTGGCCTTGCCCACGGCGCCCGATTACGCGGCTCAAACGCTGGCCGTCGACGCAGATCCCCTGCAGGGACATAGCACGGTAGAGGTGCACGCAACGCTGGTAAACTATGGGCGAACAAGCGGCGACAGCTTGCTCGTTGAGCTCTTAGCGTATCCGGAAGGAGAGGGGCTACCGGATACTTTACAGAGTATTTTAGAGCCTCCCTTTAGCGGAGAGCGAACGCTGTCTTTTAACTGGTTCACTGGTGCGCGACGCGGCCCGTGGCGTCTGGTATTGAGACTAGACGGCGACGATGTGCTACCGGAAGTTGACGAAGACAATAACGCACTAGTGCAGAACGTAGAGATTCGCGCACCGCGCATAGCCAAACCCATCTATCCAGCTGACAACGCGGCAATCAGCGCAGATTCGCTCCGTTTGGAAGCAATCGTGCCGCACGACGTAGACGCACTCTTCTGCGAATTTGAGCTCGCCTCTGGCCCTGACTTTACAGATGCCGTGCGTTCGCAGCCCATAGCAGTAGAGAACCACATGGCGGTGTATCAGCCGGCGTGGAAAAACGACGGGACGTACTTTTGGCGCGTGCGACTCTATGCAGAGGGCGCGCCTAGCGTCTGGAGTGCTGCCCGATCGCTGCGCACGACAGACGGTCCCGTCTGGAGTCAGCGAAGCGTTCAACTCTTGCACGCAGCCGGCCCTCGCTTTGAGCTCCGAGAAAAAGCGCTGACCCTATCATCTATTCCCCAGCCCCTGCGACCCGACAGCACAACGCGGGAAGACGGTTTCACCGTGCGCGACCACGCGGGATCCGGCATTCTGGTTACCGATGGGACCTGGCTCTACGCTAAACGCTGGCATAACAATGACTCGACCATTTATCCGGGGAACGACTACTTCACGCGCATTGGAACAGGTTTAAACGACACGTTTCGTAGCGGCAATTTCGGGACGGTCGGCGATTCGACGACCGCCGGTATATCGGCAACTTACCACAGCGACGGATATATATACAATGAAAGCGGTAAGGCCTACGAGCTCGAACGACTCTCACTGCAAACGGGCACGCTAGACACCGTTGCTGTGCCAGATGGTCTTTTAGAATGGAAATTTGGCCGCGTTGAAGATGGACACTCTCTCATTACGTCCGATGGGACGTACATATACAACGTCTCCATGAGCACCCCCCAAGGCGCACGCAACGCCTGGAACGTGCGCGTTTTTAATCCAGCCCAGTCGTGGACTCTAGTGCGAGAATTCACTTCACCACCAACCGAAAACGGTTTCACCTTCGAGTGGACCGACGGTATCCTCGCCGATGGCAGATACCTGTACTTTATAGAATGGCAAGGTCAGCGACGCATCCGCATGGTCGATGCACAAAACGGCACTTTCGTAGACGAGTGGCAAAGCGATCAAGACGTCACGCGCATAATCACCGGACAGTACGACTGGATCAATAACAAGGTTTGGCTAGGCGATCTGTTGAGCTCGGCCGTTTTCCGCTACAAGGGTGCCGAACCCATTGGCCAAGGATCGTTTGTTTCTCAGCCCATCGGCCCCGTCGCCCGGTGGAACGCGCTCCAGTTTGTGGGTAACGACGTGCGCGTCGATGTCGAAGTCTCTGCGGACAACGACTCTTGGCAAGTACTCGAAACGCTGCGCGATCTACCAACAGATAGGATCGACCTATCAACGCTTAATGCAGCTACCTATCCGCACCTGCGCCTCCGCGCCCACTTTGATTCGCCCGAGGCCGCGTTAACAAGTTAGTCCGTCGACCTCATACCACGTCCATCGCTAGAAGTCGTGCGCGCGGAGGGACGCGACCAGGACGGAGGTCTCACCGTTAAAGTCAGCGTGCGCAACCGATCGGACCGCACCGTAAACGACGCCGTGCTCTACTTGGAGCAGAGCAATTTAAGCGCACCGCTGCGACAAATCCCCCTGCCAGTTCTACAGCGCGGACAGACGCATACCGTTTTCGTTGACAGCCTAGCGCTGCCTTCGCGAAACGTCCATTTATTTGCCGAGGTTTTCAGCGGACAGCCCGACGCAGACCCCGAAGACAATCGCCTGCCAGTCATTCTACTTATCGAAGGACGACTACCCGTAAAAATTGACCTATGGCCGGAAGGGAGTCCCTTTATAAGCGGCGATCCCCTGCGCAGCGAGCAAGGTCTGCTCGTATCCGCTGCCGACCTGCTTAACGCAAATATAGAAGTGCGCATAAATGGTCGAGTCGTCATGCCCGATTCGACCATCGACGCCTATCCAGCTCCTTCACGCCTCCTATTTCGCCCGTCGCTGGCACCGGGCACACACCAGATAGAAGCCCAACTCGTGCGGAACGATCAACGCTTGGGTTCGACGATTCTGTCTTTTTACGTCGACGACGCGCTGCGCGTGCGCAATGCGCTGCTCTTTCCACATCCAGTACATCAGGAGACGCACTTTACCTATGTGCTCTCGCACGAAGCGCTGGTCGAAATAGAGATTTTCAGCCTCAGTGGACATTCTGTCAGGCGACTCGGTCCCTTCGAACAGCAGGCCGGCTTCGCGCAAGTGAGCTGGGACGGACGCGACGGGGGAGGTAAGCGTTTGGCCAACGGCACTTACCTCTACCGCATTATCGCCACGAATGATCTGAAAAACGAGGCGGCGTTCCGCGGTGCAGCACTGATCGCCCGCTGAACGCCGCGCCTTTACGCGGTGCGCGCAGCCCGTTAAACTATCCGTCGCATGCAGCATATAAACGCGAGGTTGTGCCGATGCCTTTCGCCTTCTCCAACCACTATATTGAAGAATATCGCACGCTGGGCTACACAGTATTTCGCCAGGTTGTACCACCCACGCTCTTGGCTGACCTGCGACGCTCAAGCGACGCGGCACGGTCTATCGCGCGCAGACAGAATGGACCTCAAAGCCAGCGTCTGCAGCCCGTCGGGCAGTTTGAAATTGACCAGCAGCCCTTCATAGACTACGCGGAGTTGCCATCCCTTAGAGACGCCATTCACAGGCTGCTTTCCCCCAGTCACAGCCACGGTAACCGAGACATGCTGGGCATCTTGCTCGAGCCGTCCGAACAACCCTACTGCACTCCGTGGCACCGCGACTGGCGCGACAACGTCAGCGGCCTCAGATTGGCCAACTGGAACGCACACATGCTCGACGATCGATACTTTAATCAGGTCAACTGTCCACTCTACGCCGATTCATGCACGTGGGTCGTGCCCGGATCGCACATGCGCCACGATCTTCCGCACGAGATAGAGCGCTTTCCGGAGCGACCCATTGCAACTCCCTCATTGGAAGATAAAAGCGATTCTGAGCGAGAATACGAGTGTCTGCGCTATGTGCGCAGTATGCCCGGCGCCGTGCAAATACACCTCGAAGCGGGCGATTTTTGCCTTTACCGCAACACGCTGTGGCATCTGGGCAACTACGTGCCCTACCGCATACGCGCCACGCTACACGACGCAGTCGACACCGAAGTATTTGCCGCTTGGCGCACGAAGGCCCTGGAAGAAGCTGCTAAACAGAGAGAAAGGGGATTGGGTATGGAGAATCCCAACGCATGAAGGGGCTCCACTGGATTGACCGCATTCCGACAGTAGGGCTGGCCATTGCCGCCCTACTGCTCAGCCTAGCTCCATTTCATCCTCAGCCCCATCTCGTGGAGAAGGTAGGCATGCTGTGGCAGTGAACGCTGAGCCAGCCTATAGACGTCTTTGATCTGTTTTTTCACGGTGCGCCAGCGGTCCTGCTGGCCGTGCGCCTACTCGCCCGGCGGAAAGTTCCACCAACAGAGGATAACCGCGCGGACCATTCGTCTTAAGGTGGAGATAGCACGCGACGTAGTCACGTCGCTTTTGTGGACTACTCCCGGTAGCCGCGCATCCAGTCAATTTCCATGCGGAACGGGCGCTCATCCTTATCGCTGATAATAAAGCCGAGCGTCTCCACGCGACGACCGTCAATGGGCGGATAGGTATTGGGGCGCCACCCGCGGATAGAAAGCGCCATCTGCTCGAAGGGAACGCGCACGGTTTCCCATTCCTCGGGCGCCGTAAAAGCGTATTGCCACGATCCCTGCGTATTGTCAATACCGGCGAGCATCGCATATCTGCGCCCATCACCGCGCACGCGCATCTCAATACCGTCGTAACCGGCCAGCGCCGCGCTAGGAACGCGCGTGCGCACCGAACTAAATCCTCCGTTATTACGCAGGGATAGACGACCGGCAAATACGCCTATTTCATCGTCTGAGGCCATCCAGCCACCCCGCGAAACGCCGCCCATGACGTTGTCATTAACGACATACCACGCGCCGCCGTTCCCGGCGGAAAAATCAAGCGCAAAAGCGTCCATTGAAGCTCCCCCTTGCCTTCCAGCACGCGCGTACGCTTCGTCAAGCGCATAGCGCAGCGTCCAAGCGCTTTCCTCGACGCTCTGACCAGCTGCCGTCCGCAGTGCTCGCTGAATGGGCTGTGCATCAACCGAGTCGCCTACAAATAGCTCTAGGGAACGCAGCGCCGTGCGATACACGGCCGCGCAGGCCTCGGGCTGTCCACCATTATAGAAGGGCACACCCATACGAATCGATTCCTCAATCAGCTGGCGAACGGACTCATTTGTTGCTAAATCCGACGCATCGGCGCGAGTGGAAATACCCGCGTTAGACAGGCATATAACAAGAAATGCCACACCCAAAACGGGTCGAAAATATCCCTTTGTAGAAAATTCACGTTTCATAGAAAATGACCCCACCTGCCTGTATCTAGCCTAACGGAGAACGTGTAGAATATTCTCCGAAGAGAAAAAACGGCAAGGGGCTGAGTAATGCGAACCACGCAGAACGGTGCCTACTCTGTTACAGAAGGTAGGAATCTCGGAGCGCGCAGCGCCTCGGTTCCCCGTTCAAAAGCGTGCGCCAGCGCAATGAGCTTGGGTTCACTCCACGCACCGGCAAAGAAAGAGAGGCCAACGGGCAGTTCGTGGATAATTCCAGCCGGCACGGTGATATGCGGATAGCCCGAAACGGCGGCCGGGCTTGAACATCCTCCACCATAGTCGTCGCCGTTGACCAGATCGATGCTCCAAGCCGGGCCACCAGTCGGAGCAGCAATGGCGTCGAGCTGATACTTGGCTATCGCCGCATCGATGCCCTCTTCGCGGGACAGGCGATGGTTTTTGGCCAGTGCGTCCCTATATGCTCGATCGCTCAGCGATCCTTTTTGCTGTGCCTGCAGGAAAATCTCTTGGCCGAAGTAGGGCATGACGCGCGCCGCGTTAGCCACATTAAAATCGATCAGCTCTGCCAGTGACCTAGGCCACGAGCCGGGCCGCATATTAGCCAAATACGCGTTGAGGTCAGCCTTGAACTCGTAGAGTAGTACTTCGTATTCACTCCCGTCATACGCCCTCGAGGTTGGTAAATCAATCGGATCGACGATCTCCGCTCCGAGGTGACGCAGCGCTTGAATGCTCTCTTCCATTAGAGCATCCACACGTTCGTCAAAGCCAAAAAAGTTGCGCGCTATACCCAGGCGAGCCCCTCGCAGGGCTCTGTCGTCTAAATACTGCAGATAATCTACTGCAGATGGACTCGAAGCCGTTGCGCTATCGCGGGGATCGCTCCCCGTCATCGCCTCCAGCAGCGCTGCAACGTCGGCCACGCTGCGGCCCATCGGGCCGGCCGTATCCTGACTGTGAGCAATGGGAATGATACCGGAGCGACTGACTAAACCCAGCGTGGGCTTCATGCCGACAATGCCGTTGCTGTTAGCAGGACATACGACTGAACCGTCCGTCTCCGTGCCCACGGCGACGGCACATAACTGAGCCGCTACTGCTGCCCCCGAACCCGAACTCGACCCGCAGGGCGAACTATCTAGCACGTGTGGGTTACGGGTCTGTCCACCGCGACTGCTCCAACCGCTCGTAGAGCGCATGGAGCGAAAGTTGGCCCACTCGCTCAAGTTGGTCTTCCCCAGCAGAACGGCGCCGGCGGCGCGCATGCGCTCTACCACGTGTGCATCCCGCGCTGCTATACGGCCCTCTAATGCCAGCGAACCAGCAGTCGTCTGCATCGAATCAGCCGTGTCGATATTGTCTTTAATGAGCACAGGCACCCCGTGCAGCGGCCCGCGCACCGCACCGGCAGCGCGCTCATCGTCTAGACGCTGGGCGATCTCAATGGCATCCGGGTTCATCTCGATGATCGAATTGATCGCGGGACCGCTCTGATCCACTTCAGTTATGCGCTGTAAATAGGCCTCCGTCAACGCGCGCGCACTCAGTTGCCCTACGCGCATTTGCTGCTGTATCTGCGCTATACTCCACGCTGTCATATCGCCGTTCTCTACGGCCATCGCACGCGACCAAAATCGTAAAGGATAAGCCGTAGACAGCGCCGCGCTCGCAACCGCATACTGCATAAACCGGCGCCGTTTCAGGGTCTCTCTCCCCTCTTGAGCCGATCTCCTATCTCGTCGAGCACCTCATTAACGTCAGACAGCGAATCTATCACAAAGTGGGCACCCGCCCCCAGCATGCGACCGCGCGCCCACTCTTTACGGCGCTCCAGCTCACTGCTGTCTGCACGGCGAATTTCATCAGAGTTCATTCCCAGCTCGTTACTCGACATCACAACGCCAACACTCCACATGCCGGCATTGAGCCCCTCGGCAATATCCGAAGGCGTATCACCGATCTTCACGCAGGATTCGAGTGGGTATATGCCCAAATGCTCCGCGTTGCGCAGGGCCATCCACGGCGCGGGTCGCCCGGCCGGCACTTCGCTAGCGCAGACGACATGATCCGGTTCGTAGCCCTGTCGCTTTGCCAAAGGCACCAACACGTCCATCATCTCTCTATTGTATCCCGTCGTCGTCCCCACGGCCAATCCGCGTCGGCGAAAACTAGCCTGAGCCAGCGGGACTTCGGGAATGAGTTGGGCATGATCGGCAAGCACCTCCAACTGCAGAGGCACAAAGCGTTCGAACATGGCCTCGACGTCTGCTTCGCTACAGGGGCGACCATGCTGTTCAACCCAAGCGGCGGCCACTCTCTCCATGTGCGAGATAGCGCGAATGTGGTCGCGCTTGTGCAATCCCATGGGCTCGCGGGCCTCGCGCATGCTAATCTCAACACCCATTTCAGCAAACACACGAACAAATACGCCAGCCGGCGCAAAGCACCCAAAATCAACGGTCGTGCCCGCCCAGTCCAGCACAACCATTTTTAGCGGACCACGATAAACGCGGTGAAACAAAAAATCCATTCCTCCAATGCCTTTCTGAGTACCCACTGCGACTCACAAAATAGCAAACGCGCAGAACAAAAAAAAATATTTCTAACATTCGCATAAACTGCGCTTAGATACGGACGGCAATAAAACGTGCACCACGACAGACAAAAGTAAAATACCGCAGGCTAAATTGCGCCTTGTCCCCGATAAGGATTTAGACTTATACTTGCGAAAAACGCTACTTCACTATGCACAATTTTTTACAACATATACATCTCAAAGATTTTATCGACATCTGCGTAGTCGGTTTCTTGATCTGGGGAGCCATCGCTTGGGCGCGCCGCGTGCACGCAATCTTAGCCCTCGTCGGACTCCTCTTTCTATGGCTGTTCTACCTGGCAGCTATGCAGTTAGAACTGCAGCTGACGGCCTGGTTTTTCCAAGGGTTCTTTGCCGCGTTGGTCATATTCTTAGTCGTCGTCTTTCAAGATGATCTACGCCGTCTTTTTGAACGCATTGCCGTATTGGGTCTGCGCAGACAAAACGCACCACTCGATGTAAGTCGCACCGCCGTTCTCATACGCGCGCTACAGGAACTAGCCAAGCGGCGTTGGGGCGCGCTCGTCGTCTTGCCAAGACGTGATCCTCTCGAGCGTCATTTGCAGGGCGGAATTACACTAGAAGCCGAACCCAGCGAAGCACTTTTAATTAGTCTTTTCGACAGCCATTCCCCTGGCCATGATGGAGCCGTCATATGGCAAGAGGATCGCGTAACGCGTTTTGCCGTCCACTTACCTCTATCGGAAAACCGCCAAGAGTTAGGCGCCGGCGGCACGCGACACGCTGCAGCGTTGGGATTGGCCGAACGATGCGATGCTATTTGCCTCATAGTATCAGAAGAGCGGGGAACAATCTCCGTTGCATCAGCTGGCAAGCTACACACGCTTGATAGATCCGATAGTCTGCGCGAAGCCATCGAGGCCCATAAACCCAGCGTGCGGTATCGAGCGACGCTGCAGACGCGCACTATATTGCGCGGTGCATTAGAAGCCTTTGGTAGCCTTTTTATGGCGCTTTTTGCCTGGCTCGTACTTGTGCCCGGAGCAATGGAAGAGCGCGCAGACCTCAAGGTACCTATCACCGTGGAGAATTTGCCCGTCGAGTTTGATATCGCCTCGATCAGCCCAGATAGCGTCGAAATAGAAGTGATGGGGGCAAGAAGAGAACTGCTAATGGCCACCGACCAACAGTTCACGCTCATAATAGATGCCGACTTAGCCCGCTTGGGTCGTCGCACGTTCGCCGTAACACGCGAACATATTCAGCATGAAACCTCGCTGAAAGTAATCTCTTTAAAACAGCAAAAAGTTCGGCTCTCTCTAGACTCCCGCAATTAAAAAGCCGAGGCACTTGCCCCACGATGGCTAAACGGCCTATAATTTGACCGCGCAGAACTAACATGCACCGAACCCCATGGCGCTCTTGCAAACATACAGGAGAGCCTAATGAAAATAGCCCTACAAAGCAGTGGAGATGGGGAGCACATGCAGTTTATTCACCAGCTTGGCCTCAACCACGTCGTCAGCGGTGCGACTCCATCAGCGAATGGGATCTTAGAGTTGGACGATCTCCGACGTCGCAAAGACTTTTTTGCCGAACACGACTTAGTGTGGGACGTTATAGAAAACCTACCTCCTCTATGTTATAACGACGCCATGTTCGGCAGAGAAGGACGCGACAGACAGATCGACAACGTCTGCGAGTCGATACGCAATATGGGCGAAGCGGGTATTGGCGTGCTCCAATATCAGTGGATGTTGCTGGGCGGCCTGCGCACCGAATACAGTCCTACCGGTCGTGGCGGGGCCCGCTACCCCCGCTTTGATATGGAAATAGCCAAACGCATGCCGGCAGCCTGCTTAGACTGGCTTGGTAAGGGACCAGATCCCCACCCCTATCCGCACCTACCGGATCGCGATATAGTAGCCGAGGAAGTGTGGTCCAATCTGATCTACTTTCTAGAACGCGTCGTGCCAATTGCAGAAGAGGCCGGTGTCAAAATCGCTGCCCACCCCGATGATGCCCCCATACCCAGCTTCATGGGCGTGGCGCGCATTCTCATAAACTGGGACGGACTGCAGCGCGCCATTGACTGCGTGCCCAGTCCCAACAATGGCCTCGGTTTTTGCATGGGAACCATTGGCACGATGGTCGACATGGACGTGGTTAAAGCCATTCGTCACTTCGGTAGTCAGGGCAAGATTTTCTTTGCCCACTTTCGCAATCCACGTGGGCAAGTGCCTTTTTTTGACGAGGTATTCCCCGACGAAGGTGACATCGATATGGTAAAAGCCGTCCATGCCTTTAACGATGTCGAATACGACGGAGTCATACGCATTGACCACTGCCCGGGCGTCATCGGCGATAATGGACACGCCGACCGCTCTTTCGCTTTTCAAGTCGGCTACCTAAAAGGGCTGATACAGACGTTGACCGGAACGGAGATAGCCTGATATGCGTATTGCACTCAGCGTGCAGTTTGGCCGCGATGATCAGCTTATTTTTGCGCAACAGCTCGGCGTCGAGCACGTGATGGCTCAGGTCGACTGCTACGAAGAAAGGACGCTAGAATCACTCCGTAACCGCGTGCAGCGAACGGGCCTGAAGTTGGCTGGTATCGAAGGCGTCCCACTCGTTAGAGTTGAGGCGTTACAAGCTATCGTTAAAACGGCCGAAGCTGTTGGCATCGATCTAGTAAGCTGCACGGGACCAATCAGCGGCAGCCCCCCCCAACCTCGTCCAACGGGGCGAGGCAATGCGCTGATTCCAACCAGCGCAGACCCCGTGAGCGGCCTATCTGCAGGAGAAACGAGCACAGTGACAAACGCCGCAAGGGATGCGGACTTACGGCTGGCATGGACGGGATCAAATAGCCCGGTGGGCATGGGTATGGACCTCGCGCTGGATCATCTAGGGGAAGACCCAACAACTACACTAGCGGCACTCAAAGCGCCCGTTTTCATAGCGCGAGCACGCAACACAAGAAGAGGGGAACCATGCTTCCTCGATGAAGGAGACTGCGATCTGCCGCGCTGCATATCTGCCTTAAAAGCGCACAGTTTCGACGGCCCCTTGCTCGCACACTATCCGCTCGGCATGGTCGGAGACACAGACTGGAGACACAAGGCACGTGCGCACGATCTTGGTTATTTAAAAGCCGTGCTACAGGCACTCGGCGTCCAATAGCGCTCAACCACTCAACCACAGAAAAGGCAAACAGCTATTTTGCTAACGGAAAAAGACGTCACGCATTTTAAAGAGCAGGGCTTTGTCGTATTGCCCGATCTGATTGACCCAGAACACATAGAGACGTGGAACGAACAGTTTTGGAACCACGTTGCCGCTGCACCCGACAATCCCGCGAGTTGGCCCGACAGCTACGTCATAGAGGGCTTCAGCACAGACCCGCTCTTTGGCTACTTACCGCAAATGAAACAGGTGGTCGAACAGCTCGGCGGGAACCAGTTTGCCGGCGGCGGTGGCTCGATGCTCGTGCACTGGCCGCGCAGCGAAGGGCACTGGAACATGCCTGCAATCGGCCATATTGACGGCTATGGTCCCGGCGGCTGGAGCGGCGGCTTTATGCTCGGCGCAACGGCTTATTTAGAGGACGTCGAAGACCAAGGCGGAGCCTTTGTGTACTGGCCGCAAAGTCACCTCACGACCCACCAATACTTTCTGGAAAATCCCAGCCATATCGACGGTAGTTTCACCGAACGCGAAGACTGGAAAGATCGCAACTGGGGCGTATTTTCCGATCTGTCACCCCAGGGTCCCGAACAGTTTACGGCTCAGGCCGGAGACGTCATATTTTGGCACTGTTTCCTATGTCACACCGGTTCGACTAACATTCAACGCCGACCGCGCTTGGGCCTCTTTTCACGTTGGCACCACACCAATCGAGAACAAATGCGCTACGACGTAGCGGAAGACCTGTGGAAATACTGGGCGATTTAGAAATCACAATGCCTTGACGTTAACTCAACGCGGAAAGCGCCTCGCTAAGCATCATCAGCTAGCTTTTGCCCTATTACTCATCGTGGTGTGCCTGTCCACAGCCTGCGAAAAGTCACCCAAACAGGCGCGACGCGAGCTGGTTAAGAAAGGCTACAGCTACGCGCGCAACAGCTTCGCCGAATCGCTGCGCAAAGCTGATAGCGAGGCCGTCGACCTGTTCTTGTTGGCCGGCATGGACCCCAACGTAGTTAGCGGAGGCTATGCCGCCCTCGAACACGCCGCATTTAGCAAAAGCTTGGTTCAAGTGCTGCTACAGGCAGGAGCCGATCCCAACACCAGCGGCGGCGTAACGACTCCACTGGTCGAAGCTGCAGCACGAGGTGATAGTGCGACTGTTTCACTCCTATTGGACAGCGGAGCAGATCCCGCCATGAGTGACGCCACCGACAGCACGCCGCTGATGGCGGCAAGCAAACGGGGTGAGCTCACCATCGTAAGCGTCTTACTCCGAGCGGATGCCCACGTCAACCAACGATCCAAACTCGGTAGCAATGCCCTGGAGTTGGCGCGAGCAGGTGGACACGAGGATGTCGTCTCCGCACTACAAAAAGCAGGCGCTCATGATCAACGCGGTCCCAACCTAGCTGCGCTTATGGATCCATCTCGGCTCAACAAGAGTGCGCCATCTCATTACCGAGTGGACGTTACCACTAGCGCAGGCCCTTTCACCGTCGAAGTTGAGCGCGCATGGGCTCCCAACGCAGCAGATCGCTTCTACAATTTAGTCGTGCACGGCTACTTTGACGACCAGCGCTTCTTTCGCGTCATACCTGGGCGCCTCGTGCAGTTTGGCCTACACGGCATGCCAGAAATTGCTGCGAGCTGGTACGATGCCACACTGCCGGACGATCCAGTTCAGCTCGGCAACAGTCGAGGCACCCTAGCCTTTGCCAGCGAGGGGACAGCCCACAGCCGAACCACGCAAATATTTGTTAACCTGAGCGACAACGACGATTTTGATCACATGGGCTTGGTGCCGTTTGGCCGCATCGTGCAAGGCATCGGAGCAGTCGATCAAATCCATGCAGAATACGGGGAAGTACCAGAACAAAGCCGCATAATACGCGAAGGGAACAACTACTTAGAACGCAACTTTCCGTCATTAGATAGAATTGCAGAAGCGCGCCTCTCCAACGATTAATTTATTGCACTACATTTACTGATTCCTTAGTTTACATAGTCGTATTTTGCGGACTTTGTTTTGTCGAAATGAATACAACTTATCTTATGAGGGTCCTAAATGCCAGATTCCATGTTTTCGCGCGAAGTCGCTCTGCGCTTAGAAAAAGAAAATAACGCTTTCTCCACGTGCCGTTCGCTATCTGTGCGTGCACGCGATATTAATACGATTCGCAAGACGCGCGACGTACAAACGGAGAGCGTTCCATCTGAGCCCAATGCTTCAGCCACCGCTATGATCGACTTGACTGACGCACGCATCAGCTTTACAGAAAAAGGCAGCGAATAGTACGGGAAGAGATTGAAATTGAAAAAGAGCGGGCGATCATCACACCAGATGATTACCCGCTCTTTTTGTATGCATACTGCATATCGCAGAAAATATCCCGCTATGTTTCTTCCTCAATGATATCCTCTTGGTGCTCAGCGACGTAGGATTCGATAAGCTGGATCGTTTCCGAGTCAATATGGGTGAAGCGCCAACCCGTCATAAAATGCGGCTTCTCTCCCAAACCCCAGCACAGCTCCGCCTGCACGCGTGGCAGCGGCGGATACACCCCCTTGAGGCGCAGTCTCATCCAGACGCGTCCATCGTCCGAAAGCAGTTCGCGCACACGATCCACATCGCTACCCTCAAGGCGAATACCCTCTGTGCCGAGATCTCGGGCAAGTAGTCCGACGTAGTGCAACGGTTCGCTCCCAGGCACTTCCACATCGATCATCCAATTCACACTCACGCGTGGCGTGCTGCGACGACGCAGAGAAAACCAGTCTCTCCATTCAATAGGCATAATAATATTATAACCTTTCATTCGTGTATTGTGAAGTTTATTTGCCCGGTCAACTGTGTTCGCTTATCGTTTCTCGCAAAGGATTACATATGACAGACCAACTTTCATGCCCGCGAAGACGCTGGGGTAAGACCGAACTCTCCATCCCCGTAGTTCCCTTTGGAACGCAGGGATTTGGCGACAACTTTGGCCCCGTGCGCAACGAAGAGGCGTTGGCACTCATACGCCGTGCCGTCGACATAGGCGTCAATCACTTTGACTGCGCGCGTTGCTACGGCAATTCGCTGGGCAAATTAGGCTTGGCCCTGAAAGAAGGCGTCATTGAGCGTAGCGAAGTCATTATCAGCGGACGCGTTTGCCATCACAGCGCAGCCGAGTGGGGAGGATATGGAGAGGGCACACCCGATTACTCTGCCAAGCGAACCTTCGCCGACATACAGGACCAACTCACGGTCTTAGACGTAGAAAAATTTGACGTGGTTTTTATACATGATCCTCCCGAGGTAGAACCGGCTCTAGCTCCCGGCGGTTCGTTAGAAG
>Ga0160422_10000865_pt1 | contig 18596 bp, 23 predicted proteins | sample Fk160mmetaG_FD_108192 | JGI IMG/M metagenome (GOLD analysis project Ga0160422, IMG submission 108192) | Marine microbial communities from the Central Pacific Ocean - Fk160115 60m metaG | ecosystem: Environmental > Aquatic > Marine > Oceanic > Photic zone | place: The Central Pacific Ocean... | reverse complement strand
TGTCAGCCGATGGATTGAACTCGACCTTGGCTGTTTCCAGGGCTTCAAGCATCAGTTGCCGATGGTTCCTCCAGGAAAAATGTGATGTCGTCTCCGCATTCATCAGTGCCAGGGTTGATTCACCTTCGGTGATCTCCTGGTCGTTAACGCAATAAAGTCTGACGCTTCCGCTGATGATGTTCAGAACAAAGGTCTTGTTGTGATTGTTATCGGTGATCAGTCTGTGCTGGCTCGACTTCCTCAGCGTGAGGATTGATGTGGTCAGAGATTGTTGATGATCGTGCACCGGGACCATGTCAGATCAGATGACAGGGCTGTTGATTGAGCCCACCGAATGATTCACCAATGACACTACAACCGAGGCATAAACGCGTTTGATTTGATACAAGGTGCTGTGACTTCTGACGCGACTTGAATGCATTGCCCTTGTGGTGCGCCGGCGTGCGGTTCGTTGCGGCCCAGGGATCTTGTGGCTCGTGCAGCAGTTCCGTTGCGGTGAACAACCGGTCTTGGCAGTGGGTTCAGGTTCAGATGCGTACTTTCCCGACTTCCGCCTGAAGAGGAGCGCGCCCTGTGCCCACAAGAATGGGTTGACGGGTGAAGATCTCCACCCTGATCCCGCTGCGTGCCAAGGCGATCAGGGCGCGGCTGATCGCAATGGCTGAGATGGCGACCGCGCCCGGCCAGCGCCATGCCGTCAGCAGGCTGATCAGATCGTTCATGGTCGTGTCTGTTGAGCGTGTCTTCGGCTTAGCAAGGTGCTGATTGAGCGTCGTGCGTCTGCATGGGGGGTGACGGATCGGGCTTGAACAGGCACCATGGATCACTCATGTTGAATCCCATGCGTCGCATCGCCTGGCTCCTAGGGGGCATCGCTCTGGTCGCTCTCCCGGCGTCGGGGGCAGGTCTGATGGAGCTTCTCGACAGCATGCAACCTCCCAGACCTGAGCGTCTGGAACTTCAGTTGCCGGCGCTTCCGAGCAAGCCGGGCCGAGGCAAGAACTGGGTCGGAGAGCGGCTGCCGAAGGCGGGTCTGTCGATTCTTGTGCTGGCAGGGCATGCCGATTCCCAGAGGACATCTGGATCGGGCACCCCTGGACGCGCTGTCGATGTGGGTGGTGCAAGGCCGATGCAGCAGGGCATCACCGATGAGCTCTACTGGAATCTGCGCACGGCCAAAGCAGTGGTTGCGGAGGGGCAGCGCCAGGGACTCGACATCACGTTCTACGACCCAGGCGTGCGCACCATCCGCAATGTTCAGGATCCACGAACCAACTGGTCTGTGGGACAGGACCATGCCGCCAAGGGTGGATATGCCGTGGAAATTCATTACGACGCCTATGCCCCCTATGGGATCGGAGCTGGGATTATTCCTGCTGTGGCCTTCGGTTTCTCGGTCATGGACGAAGCTCTTGCCAAGGAATTCGGGGCCTATCCCTACGATTACCGGGGCATGTTGGGTGCTCCCCGCCGGGGGGTGTCACTGCTGGAGATCGGCATGCTCGACGGTGCCCTTGAACAGGGGCTTCGCGACCCCCGAAGGCGAGAGGCGACGCTGAATCAGATTGCGAGGCGTGTTGTTTCTGCTCTTCGCCAGGGGCTTGAACAGGGGTCGTCAGTCAAGGCCGAGTGCCTGCCAACGACTTCAATTGCAGCGCGATGCAGCTGATTCAGCGTCGTCTGGCCACCTCCCAACCAGCGGTCTCACAGTGTGGTGTTCAGGTAGTCCTCCAGCTGATCCCTGGGAAGTCGACAATCCGAGATGGCTTCACCAATCGGTAGAAACAATGGTGCATTGAAGATGTCTCCAGGGTTCAGAGGAATCAGTGGCTGGCGATCGACACGCATGCTGTCGCCAATTTTTTGAATGCATAACAATTCCAGAACACCATCTAGGTTTTGACGCTGATACAAGCGACCATTGTCAATTCTCGCCAGCGGACATGGTTGAAATCCGTGGCTGGCAACCACATCGCTCAATTGCAATGTTCTGCCTCCTGAGCTGACGTGCCAAGTTCCATCTCCTGACGAATCTGGGATGTGATCAAGCGAATCGATTGCTCGTGAGTCAGTGCTCTATGCCAATCACCCGAGCTCTGCGCCGCATCCTGGCGGTCCCACATTTCAAGGCGTTCACTGAGTAAATTCAGCAGTGATTGGTTGGTGTTGAGGCTGGTTTTGCGATGGTTACTTGTTGTGTTTTGCATGAATTGATCGTCACCGACTGCTGCTCAACAAGCAAGCCAGAATGCGGTGTGATTGCCGTGCAAAAATGTTCGGATCTCCGAGTAGGGATGCTGTTGCATGAGAATTGGACGCCCGGTGTGTTCAAGCCCGATCAACCGCACAAATCAGGCGAGCGACCTCGGCTGAATGCATGAATCTGATTCTTCTTCGATCAGACGATCACTGGTCTGATGAGCAGCGTGTTCAGCTGACCGACCATCGGGCCCTGCATATCCGCACTGTGCTGAGGGCAGACGTTGGTGACTCGCTGCGGGTTGGACTTCTAGGGGGTCTGCAGGGGTCTGGACGGATCCTGTCATTGCACGATGAGGCCGTGACACTCGAGGTGGAGCTTGGTCAGCAATCACCGTCACGTCATCGATTCGACATCGTGCTGGCGTTGCCACGCCCCAAAATGCTGAGGCGCATCCTGCGCGCCGCAGCTGAATTCGGTGTCAGCCATCTGCATCTGATCCACAGTGCCAGGGTTGACAAGAGTTACTGGCAGAGTCCGCTGTTGAAGCAGGAGAAGCTGGAGGCTGCCCTGTGGGAGGGATTGGAGCGCTCTCGCGACACAATTGCACCGGAGGTGCATCGTCATCGCCTCTTTCGCCCCTTTGTGGAGGACCAGCTTCCGTTGATCTGCAAGGGTCGTCCCTGCTGGATCGCCGACAGGGGAGCTCCCCTTGCCCTGACGCAAACTCCACCGGGTCCAGCCGTGGTGATGATCGGTCCGGAGGGTGGGTTTGTGCCCTTCGAGATCGGCCTGGCCACAGCTTCGGCGGCTCGGCGGGTTCATCTCGGTGAGCGCACTCTGAGTGTTGACACCGCGTTCTCGGCAGTGCTGGCTCAAGGGCTCTCCGCGATTTGAGCGAAGACCGTCATGGTTTGATCAAGCAGTGGATTCACTGCTTGATCAGTTCCAGATCAGTTGCAGATCAATCCGAGGGTCCAGGGATCGCTTCACGGGGCATTGCGCCGCCACCCGTTGCAACACGGATCGCTGCTCATCCTCGAGGCTCGGGGGCAGTGTTAACAGCACTCGCAATGACTCGATTCTGCGCGGTCCATCCTTCGTCATCCGCTTGTCCACGTCGGCTGTGGCTCCCTTGATCGACCATCCCCTGCTTTGGGCTGTGATCCCCATGATGGTGAGCATGCAGGTGGCCAGGGCTGTGCCGATGAGATCCGTTGGTGAAAACTGTTCCCCGCGGCCGGCGTTGTCGACGGGAGCATCGGTGCTCAATGTGGCTGAGGACGATCTGTGGGTGGCCTCACACCGGAGCTCTCCGGTGTATCTGCACAACACGGTTGACATGGACTCTGAAAACGTCGCCTTGTCAAACTGACATCACGCACTGATGTCCTGATCGGCGCGGGCGTGGGTGCACACTCAGAAAGGGCCGGAGCTGTCAGGCGTCAAATTTGTCTGGTAGCTTTTAGTGAAGCCGCTAAAATCCAAAATTACTTGAATCAAAATAAAGATGAGCGCTGGTCTCGCGCAGCGAGAGTCATGTTTCGTTGCCTGAGTTCTCATCGTGTTTGGTTTGGATAGAGTGACACTGCAAACACAATTGCGCAGGTTGGCGCGAGTTCTTACCGCTTCGTGATATGGCTTCTGGTGTGACGAGTCTCGGCCATCATCAGCGTTTACTGGTGATGCCTGATGATGGCGAGCAGGCTGTTTTGGATCTTCTTGATCTGGCTAAAACGAGCTTAAAGATCAAGCAGTTCAAATTGCAGTCACCTGGGGTGATTGACGCCATTCTAAGGGCGCACAAGCGAGGGGTGCATGTGAAAATCATGTTGAATCCTCACACGTCAGGTGGTGTTCGTTGGAATGATGAGGCGTTTGAAATTTTTAAGAAAGAGGGCGTTGACGTGCGTTGGACGAGTGAGACGTTTCCGGTCACGCATGAGAAGTCAATCGTCTTCGATGATGAGTTTGCTCTGGTTGCCACCTTTAACCTGGCCGAAAAGTATTTCACCCAGACGCGCGATCATGGACTTGTGACATACAGTCAGGACGCCGTTCGACAGATTATCGCGGGTTTTGATGCTGATTGGAACAATGTGGAGTTTTCTCCGGATCTAAGTGTTGGTCTGGTTTGGAGCAACTTACACAGTCGCGGGCAGTTCGCAAAGTTGATTGATTCAGCAACCAGTCATCTATGGATTCAGCACCCCAAGTTTGTTGATGCTGTGATCCTCGACCGCATTGTTGAAGCCTGCGTCAGGGGAGTGAAGGTTCACCTCTTATGTGGTGGAAAGCACGGCATTTCTGATTGGGATATTTACGACACTTTTGGCAACCTACGTGTCATGTCTCGTTTTGGAGTGAAAATTCGCAGGCAGAAAAATTTGAAATTGCATACCAAGTTGATCATCGTCGATAAAAACAGAGCTGTGATTGGCTCGATGAACATCGACCGGAGTGCCTTTGATGTGCGTCGAGAGCTGGGAATGGAAACAGATGCTGTTGAGGTGATGGATCGCTGCAGCGAGATATTTGAGTCGGATTGGCATCAATCCAAGGATTATTTGGCCCCTGACCCTCTCGATCCGTCCGTTCATGAGAATGGGGAAATCCCCCCAGATCCACACTTTATCCATGAATGATCGAATGGATATTGGTGAAGAGGCTCAACCGCAAAACCCCAGTCTTCGAGAGCTTTTTATTTGCATGATGCAGGTTGCATTTTCTGCTTTTGGTGGGGGAATCTCTCTCTGGAGTCACAGAATTATCGTTGAGAGAAGGAAATGGATGTCCTCTGAATCTTTCGTGACTGGATTGACTGTGGCCCGTCTGTTTCCAGGACCCAACCAAATCAATATGTCTGTTTATATCGGGTCAATTTTTCAGGGTTTGCCAGGCTCATTTGCAGCCGTCGCAGGAATTCTGTTGTTTCCTTTTTCAGTGTTAATGCTACTCGGCCTGCTTTATTTTCAGTTCAGTGCAATCGCAGAGGTTAATCGCTTGCTTGCCGGCCTAGCTGCAGCTGCTGCTGGAATGGCTCTGTCCATGGGGTTCAAGATTCTGGATGTGTACAAAACTGACTACTTGGCTCTTGCGATCGCAGTGGTCGTTTTTATTTGCCTTCAGGTGTTCAAGTTTCATCTGATCCCTGTGGTATTGATTGCAGGTCCTTTGTCAATGATGCTGTACTGGCCACGCGGGGGGAGTCGATGACCGGTCTTGAAACCTGGTGGCAGGTTGTTCTCACCTTTTTGAAGCTCTCGCTGTTTTCAATTGGTGGTGGCAACACTTTGCTTCAGGCGTACCACACCGATGCCGTCGAGAAGTTCGGCTGGCTGACCAGTCGTCAGTTTTCTGATCTCTATGGTCTTGCTGAGGCGGCGCCAGGGCCGAGCTCGATGTTTGTGGGCCTGTTAGGGCTCGGAGCAGGATGGAAGCATGGGCCGCTATGGGCAATTTTGACGGGTTACAGCGCGGAAATTGCAATTCTTCTCCCTTCGACAGTTGTCATGTTGATCGCTTCTGTTTATTGGCATCGCCTCCGGGATTCGCCCTGGAGGGTCGCCTTTGAACGTGGGCTGGGTCCAGTGACTTTGGGGATTCTTTTCTCTGTGGGCCTCACCATATTAAAAACTGCAAATCACAGCTACGTTGCTTATGCCCTGTCATTCATGGTCTGTTTTTTTGTGTTGAGAACCAAGATATCTCCACTTGTGTTTATTTCGATCAGTGGTCTGGCGGGGATCCTCGGCTTCGTGCGCTGATTGGGAGCCGAGAACCTAAACTCTCTTGTGAAACAACTGCGCCCACGCTTGTGGACTGATGTTTCAACTCATCGAAGTCAGTCCGCCTCGGTGGACCGTTGCATCATGACCAACACCAGTGAATTCGCCGGACTTCAAGCTCTGGTGGCCGATGTCGGCACCGGCAATGTGATTGATGCTGAATTGCTGGAAGGCTGCAGCGTTGAAGCGCATGAGCTCGATGAGATGGACGAAGCCCAGTCAGCACGAGTTGCTGCCCACTGCTTCTCCGTCCTGTTTGACCATCAGGTGCAGCAGAAAAACGGGATCGAGGCCAACACGGACAGCGGCATCTGGAGAGGCACGGTGGATGGGTTCCCGTTTTTGATCAGCCGCGATCCCCTCGGTGATCTGGTTCTGGATTTCAGTGTTCCCGACTGATGACCCTCGATGACCTGCGTCAGGATCTCTCGCATCGGCTTGGGCGACGCGTTGGGCCCCTTCTGACCCGCGATGGACAGATGACCCAGGAGATCGCCGATCTTTACCAGCCATCTCCTGCCGGTTTTGGCGGACGGCTCCAGCTGCAAGACGGAACGACCATGGCCTGGGAGCTCTGGTTGGAGGATGGCGAGAGCTGGAACTTCCACGTCTCTGCCCTTCCCCAGTAAGGGTTGCGTGACGCAATCCGTTTCGACTGGCAGAGAATGAGAACCATTCTTACGGTGTGACGGTGTACGGTTCTGCACCCTCACGCAATGTCCGACAACAGTCTGAAGCTGATCATGGTCGGCGTGGTGGTGCTGGTGTCACTGGCGACCGGTCGTCCCGCTCTGATCGCCGGAGGTTCAGACCGTGCCAAGCCTGCACTTGGTTTTGGAGAAGCCTTTGCTGCCGGGATTTTTCTCGGAGCAGGCCTGATCCATATGCTCGGTGATGCTCAGTCATCCTTTGATCAGGCCAAGATTGACTACCCCTACGCCATGGTCATCTGTGGTGGTGTGATGCTGTTGTTGCTGTCGATCGAGCATTGGGCTGACCAGGAAGCAGGCCAACCATCTGGGAACAGCAAACTGCTTCCGCTCACCGCTGTGCTGATGTTGTCCATTCATTCGCTCTTGATGGGAGCGGCCTTCGGAATTTCGGCTTCCGTCGCCTTGACGGTTGTGATCTTCATTGCCGTTCTGGCTCACAAGGGCTCCGCAAGCTTCGCCCTTGGCCTGGAACTGGGTCGATCCAGGTTCTCCAGATCATCCGCTTGGCGCCTGTTTCTCGTCTTTGTTGTCATGTTTCCTCTGGGAGCCCTGTTGGGGCAGGTGATCAGTGGCGCAGCTGACAACCATCCCCTGGTGGAGGCTTCGATCACGGCTGTGGCTGCTGGAACATTCCTGTTTTTCGGCACATTGCATGGTCTTGCGACCACACCAATGATCAGTCGTTGCTGCAATCAGCGTGAGTTCACAGCGGCAACTGCAGGGTTTGCCTTGATGGCTGTTGTCGCAATTTGGACCTGAGCGACGAGATCGCGCGTCAGACCGTCACTGGGCATCGTCATCGCAGAGACGTTCGCTTGGCTCGCATTTGCTGTGATGATCAATGGACATTTGTTGCGAACATTATTGAGAAGTGTGTGCCATCGTGCGTCTGTCGATGAGTTTTGTTCTGAGAGTTTCTGTTTGCTGAACTTCGCCTTACTTTCCTGGGCTTTTGCCTCATATTGGCCACTTCATTGCGGTGGGTGTGATGGTCAGCGACAGCTCCGAAAATTGCGGTGACCTGCCATTTAAGGAGCCCGAACAGCCGCCTGCGCTGGTGGATGCCGATGCTCAAGTTCTGAAGACCGCTGAAGGGTCGGCTGCGATTGAACCAATGGAATCGGGTGGTCTTGATGAACGTGCGCTCTCCTCAACTGAGCCGGAACAGACCTCATTATCTGTTTCTCATCTATTGACGCAACTTTCACTCAGTTTTGATTCGCTGAAACAATTGAATATCGGAGGTTTTAAGGAAGTATATCCTGTTTTCCTGATTGTTTTTGGTGCAGTTGTTCTCGGCTTGCTGTTGTCTTTTGTGTCCAGTTTTCTGCATTCAGTGAATCAGCTTCCGCTTGTTGGAGGGCTGCTGCAAGGCATTTCAGAACTGGTCGGAATGGTTGCTCTGGTTCGATTTGTGACTGCTAATCTCCTGCTCCAGCACCGACGTGCGGAATTGTTTGCCCGAATCGCGGTGTTGAAGAAAGATCTGATGGGAGATCCCAAATAGTTCACAGTCGAAGAATGCTGTTTCAGGCCTCGATCACGAAACCAAAGCTTGCAAACACTTCCTCATTTGAATGAATGATTTTTCTGGTTCCTTTCTGCTGCTGAAGAGCGAAGCCCTTCTGGGCCAATTGCCTCATGAGGGCGGCAGTGTCTTCAAATCGTTGGGCCATGGATTCCAGCGAGTTGCAGTCTGCTGAAAGTGTGGATTCGTCCCAGGTGAAGGAAGCCATGGCAAATTGGAAATGAGGTGGCGTTGCTCTGCACAATTGCGGATGCCTAAGCACCTTAAGACTTTTCTTTGAATTCCGCTTCGGGATCGTTCTCGTCTGCTCACGAAGGCTTGGATCAGGCCGCGATCAGTTGCTGGGCCAGCTGTCGTCCGAATTCCTCATGCAGGCCGAGACGACCATGGATTTTTGTGATCCGGTCAGCGCATTCCGCGAGTTTCAGCATTTCCTCCTGCGAGCGTGGAGGCGATTCCATGGCGAGCACCACGTGGAGTGGACAGTGTCGTTGTTGTGTCTGCTCGATCCACCAGCTGGGATCGCTGGACGAGTCAAGACCGCCGCTGACAAAAGCGACACTTGCAAAGCGCGCACCAGGCTTGCGGCTGATCAGTTGCTGCTCTCTGATCCGCTGCTTGCTGAGCAGCGCTCGGTCAACCCATACGTGGCGGCGCAGCATCAGCTTCAGGATCGATCGGCTCGTGTTCAGGCGGTAGAGGATCGGTCCAAGCACTGGAGCTTCCACCAGCTGCCTCACCCAGTCGAAGTCCCTGCCTGGTCGTCCGGTCATCGTCGGCAGTGGACCACGGAATGTGGGGGCCACCAGGATCAGCTCTTGCCAGTCGCTGGAGCACTCCTCGGCCAGGCCGAGAGCGATTGCAGCACTGTGCCCTGCAGCCACCAAGGTGATCTTGCCGCCATGTGTGCTCTTGAGATGGGCCAGAACAGCGCGAAGAGCTTCGCTGAGCACAGCAGCGTTGTAGTGAATGGCAGGACGCTCACTGTCTCCGAAGCCTGGCCAGTCAAAGCTCACCAGCTGGCGATGATCCTTCATCGCATCGGCGAACTGATGCCATTCACCTCGTGAGGAGACGGTGCTCAGTGCCGGCAGCAGCAGCCAGAGTGCTCCATCACTGGGTCCGCGACGTTCCAGTGTGAGACGAACGCGTCGATCGCTCAGGTTGATCTCGAGATGTTCCGGCACGCCCCCCATCCGAGAGTCCGCTGTCATCGCCACGTCAGTGGTGTTCGCATCATGGTTCACGTCGATGTCAATCCTGGTTGATTCAGTTCCCAATGGATGGTGTCGAGGTGCCTCAACTGAATCCAGCACCTCCGGATAATCAGAGATTCCTCGCTCAGAGTTGAAAGGCTTTCCGTTCCAGTTCGCAATCTCCATTCGGTTGCACGCCCCTCATGCGCAGGGACTGAACCTCCTGTTGCGCAGCTCTCAGATCAGCGCGGAACACGGGATCAGCGTGCAGTTGGGCAACGGTGCCAGAGGCGATGATCTGGCTTGCCTGTACATCGCTCAGCCAGTGAACATTGCAGATGTAGCGGCTTTTCCCATACTCCATCCCCCTCGCCAGCAGGTCATCGCGTCGCTCCGGTGCGATCTCGCTGAGAACGAGCGCCCAGGCCCACCCTGCAGCCGTGTGCCCTGAGGGGTAGGACCCGTCGCTGCGCAGCAGTGTCTCCTCTTCCGGGGTGCAGATCGCCTCGCCGTTGACCATGAAGGGTCGGGGGCGTTGGTAATGGTTTTTGGCTCGATAGGTGGCCAGACCTGCATCGGTGAGTGTTCGTCGTAAAAGGGTGTAAAGCCGCGGCGTGCCGTCCTTGGTGATCGGAACGCCGAGGGCGCAGGAATAAATCGCAGCAGCCCCGGGGAAATTCAGATCGGCATCAATGGCTGCAACCTGCCAACGCGGGCTGCCCCGCAGCGGGAAGGTCGACTGCGCATTGGCCACATCCAGCGCATAGGCGATCGATCCCTTCTCGGGATGGGCCGGAAGCAGTCGCAGGGAATCCGGCACGGCATCCGTGGCGAGATATCCCTCAAGGAGACCGTGTTGGAGTGTTTGAAGCGTTTCAGGGGAACCGGTGTCCGGCTCGCAGTACGTCGAGGGTTCCGCGCGCGCGGGTCGTGCTGTGGTGCAGAGGCCTGCACTCAGTGCAAACGCGATGGAGCTGATGGCATGTCGACCCATGGCGTGCAGTTCTTGCGTCCTTCATGGCTTAGCAATCTCCGCAGCCCCTGAACACCCGATCAGACCCGTGGTTTCAAGAGCATCGCCACCCCTGATGCCGTCACGACAATGGTGAGCGCTCCGAGAAGCATGGGGTAGGCCGGTTGCAGATTCAACCATCCGAACCTGCCCGTGTGAATCTTCAGCAGCCAGAACGCATCGATGCCCTGCTCGAGAAGCAGGCTGTACAGAGACCCGCTGACAGCAGTGAGCAGGAGGGGTGCCGCCGCAATCGGCACGAGCCAGCGATGCAGCCGACGTGCCTGGCGCTGAGTGCTGGAGCTGCGATTCATTGCTTGCGCAGCTGTTGATGCAGTTCACGTTCGTCGGCGCAGGGCATCCAGCGACCGTTGTTCTGATGAATGGAGTTGCAGCCGATCTGTTCAGCTCGTTGCCAAGCCTCGGTTTCAGTGGCGTAGAGACCCTTGCTGTGGGTGAGGCCGGGACCACTGCCGACAACAATCACGGCACAGGCGATACCAAGAGTTGACAACTGCATGATCCAGGGTGGTGTTCAGAACCTCTCGCAGTGCACGGCAGCCTGGAGGTCTGGTCATTCTGCCGGGGAGGCTGTGTTCTTGGCGTTGCTGCCAATCAACCGATGTGATCAATTCTGTGGTCATCCATGAACAAACCATTCACAATGGAACAGCCATGAAAAGGATGATGAGAGTCCTCGCTCTCGCCAGCGTTGTCACCATTGCCGGTGTTGCTGGTTTTGCCCCGATGCCTGTGTTGGGCCACGCAGGACATGGAGATGAATTTGTTCAAACCGGTTCAGTCGGCCAGGTCAAGGCCAACCCTGAGCGGGATCAGCTGCTTGGTATTGCAACAGCAAAGCCTCAGGTCTCAGCCAACGGGCAACTGAGTGTTCCCAATGTCGCGATCGTCAAGGCCTATGGCGATCCCTATGTCTTCGTTTTCAGTGGCACCACCTACGATCCGGTTGTGATCAAGCCAGGCTCTGTCTCCGTGGATCGCACAGTGGTGCTTGATGGTGTGACGGCCGACGAAAGAATTGTTGTCTCAGGGGCTTTGTCAATCTTCGCTGAATCACAGAAGAACAAGCGCTGAAACCGTTTCTCTTCCGTCTTTTCCAGGACGGCTGAATCCCTCACAGATGCTCAACAACCTGCTGAACGCGATCCTGCGTGGCTCCATTGCCAGGAGCTGGCTCGTGGTCGTCAGTGCCCTGCTGATCAGTGTCATCGGCGTGATCAACGTGTGGCAGATGCCACTTGATGTCTTTCCACCCTTTGCGCCACCGCAGGTTGAAATACAGACGGTGGCACCCGGTCTGGCTCCAGAGCAGGTGGAACATCAGATCAGCGAACCGATCGAGGCGGCAGTCAACGGTCTTCCAGGTGTGGACGTGGTGCGCTCCGCCTCGAAGCCTGGTCTGTCCATGGTGCAGGTGGTCTTCCGGGATTCCGCTGGGCTTCAGCGAGCTCGTCAGTCGGTGTCGGAACGACTGCAGCGCGTCAGCAACCAGCTTCCGGAATCGGCCGAGCCCCCTGTGATCTCCCCGTTGCTCTCCCCTCTGGGCACGATCCTTCAATACGCCTTCACGCTTCCGGACAGTGCTTCTCCAGAGCGGGATCTGCAATTGCGCACTCTGGTGGAGCGCATCTATGAGCATCCTCTACTGGCCATTCCGGGAGTGGCTCAGATCACGATCTATGGAGGAGACAGTCCACAGACTCAGGTGCAGCTCGATCTGGCAGCTCTGAACGAGCAGGATGTGTCTCTGAACGACGCCGTGGACGCTGCTGCCACCGCTCAGTTCAGCGGTCGAGGTGGAGTTCAGATCGCTGGCGGCCAGGAACGTCTCATTTTCACAGACAACGCCACGACCGGTGACGACATCGCGAGTGCAGTGGTTCAGGCTGGCGACGGAACGACCACTGCTCTCAGCTCTGTGGCGGAGGTCAGCTCAGGTGCTGCTCTCCGGCGCGGTGCATCCAGTCTCAACGGTGATCCCGCCGTTGTGTTGATGATCAACAAGCAACCTGACGTTGACACGCCGAAGCTGACCCGTGCCGTTGAACAGAGGATGGATGAGCTCAACTCCTCTCTTCCGGATGACGTGTCGGTCGTTCGCACATTCCGACAGGCTCAGTTCATCGAGATCGCCATTCGCAATGTGAGTCAATCCTTGCTGCTCGGTGTGGTCATCGTCGCTGCTGTGCTGTGGTTGTTCCTGTTGAACTGGCGAACTGCCCTGATCGCCCTCAGTGCAATTCCCGTTTCACTGCTGGTGGGACTGTTGTTGATGCGCGGGCTCGGCCTCCAACTCAACACGATGACCCTGGGCGGACTGGTGGTGGCGATCGGTTCCGTTGTCGACGATGCCATCGTCGACATGGAGAACTGCTACCGAGGTCTGCGCACCAATCGACGGCGTGCCAAGCCGCGCAATCCTCTTGATGTGGTGTTCACCACATCACTTGAGGTCCGCCAGCCCGTGGTGTTCTCCACCTTGATCATCGTTGTGGTGTTCGCTCCGATCTTCACCCTCAGCGGTGTGGAGGGACGCATCTTCATGCCCATGGGGATCGCCTACGTCCTGTCGATCCTGGCCTCGACATTCGTGGCGCTCACGCTGTCGCCGGCGCTCTGCGCTCTGCTGCTCAGTCGCGCGCCGCTGCCGGATCAGGCGTCCTGGGTGGAACGCCACGTTCAGCGTCTTTACAGACCGGTGCTAGAAACCGTTCTGCGCTCTCCCAGGCGGGTGCTGGCACTGGCCATGGCCGTTGTCGTGGGAACCCTGCTGATTCTTCCTGGCCTTGGGCGGGTTTTTCTCCCTGAGTTTCGCGAGCAGTCACTGGTGAATTCGCTTGTGCTGTATCCCGGGGTTTCCCTGGAGATGACCAGTCGTGCCGGTCGGCTTCTCTCCAAACAGCTTCAAGCCACTGATGATGTGGCGTGGGTTCAGGTGAGAGCGGGCCGTGCTCCCGGTGATGCTGATGGTGCGGGCGTCAACATCGCGCACGTGGATCTTGAGCTGAGTGATGAGGCGATGACCGATCGTCCTGCGGCGATCGCGCGGATCCGTGAAGCATTTCTCGCTCTTCCCGGCGTGGCTCCCAATGTGGGTGGATTCATCTCTCACAGAATGGACGAGGTGCTGTCCGGTGTCCGCAGTGCCATCGCGATCAAGATCGCCGGTCCGGACCTTGAGGAGTTGCGTCGACTGGGGGAAGAGGTGCGCGATGTGGTGGGGGAGGTCTCCGGAGTCGTCGATCTGCAGCTTGAGCCGCAACTGCCGGTGCCTCAGATTCAGCTGCGCATCAATCGAGAGGCAGCTCTGCGCGATGGAGTGACCGTGGCGTCTCTGGCCAGGGCGGCAGAGGTTGCCTTGCATGGCACGGTCGTCTCGCCTGCGGAACCTGCGAGCGGTCGGCTCCCGGTGGTTGTGATGCTGCCAGGAGATCAGCGGGGTGATCTTGAGGTGCTGAGCCAGGTCCCGATTCGCACATCCTCAGGGATGCTCAAGCCGCTGGGCAACTTCGTGACGATGGACCAGGTCACCGGGCCCAACGAGGTCAACCGTGAAGACGTCTCCAGACGGATCGTGGTCTCGGCCAATGTTGCGGGCCGCCCGCTCGGGCCGGTGGTCCAGGACATTCAACGTCAGGTTGCGAACTCGGTGACGCTTCCCTCTGGATACACCCTGCGCTACGGAGGGCAGTTCGAGTCGGAGCAGCGTGCCACGCGTTCACTCGTGCTCTACAGCCTGCTCGCTGCTGTGGTGATCGGGGGAGTGATGGTGATCGCGGTGCGTTCATGGCCTGCGACGGTGGCCATCCTGCTCAATCTGCCCCTCGCTCTGGTGGGAGGCCTGGTTGCTGTTCTCCTCAGCGGTGGCGTGCTCTCCGTGGCCTCACTGATCGGCTTCATCACCCTGTTCGGTGTGGCTGTGCGCAATGGTTTGCTGTTGGTGGACAACTTCAATCGGCGCCATCAGAACGGGGAAGCGTTGATGGACCTGATCCGATCCGGCAGCCTTGAGCGGCTGAACGCGATCCTGATGACCGCGCTCACGTCATCGCTCGGCATGTTGCCTCTGGCCCTGGCCTTCGGCGCCGGCAATGAGATTCTCCAACCGCTGGCGATCGTGGTGCTTGGGGGCCTGATCACCTCAACACTGCTCACGCTGGTGGTGATTCCTGCTCTTTACGCACGGTTCGGACGTCAGCTATTGCCCGCCAACTCCCGTTGATGGGCGTCAAGCGATTCAACCGTGGCTATCAAGAGTGAGCCCATTGCTCAGCGTGACCCGACGCTGATCGTTCCGCGCGCGGAGTGATATGCCACAAGGATCGTCCGGCGGCAGACAGGCCCATGATGCAGCGCAACGCCATCTGAAGGCCTGCCACCTGCGTGCCAAGCGGGCCCGTCAGGGATGGCGTCCGTGGATGCTGTTCGGCATCGCCTCACTGTTTTACTTCTATGAGTTCTTCGCCCGTGTCGCTCCAGGGGTTCTGCATGAGGAGTTGATCAAGAGCTCAGCCGCCAGTGAAGGTGCCTTTGGTCTGGCCATGAGCCTGTATTTCATGGCGTATGCCCCTGCACAGCTGCTGGTGGGCAGATTGCTGGATCGCTACGGCGTCCGTGCCGTCGCCGCACCGGCATCACTGCTGGTGGCAGTCGGCTGTCTGTTGTTCGCCACAACGAACAACATCGCTTTGATGGGTCTGGGACGTTTCCTGCAGGGTCTTGGCAGCTCGGTGGCTTATCTGGGCGTCATTTATCTCTCCCTGATCTGGCTTCCTGTCCAGCGCCACGGCATGGTTCCAGGCATGGTGACAGCCATCGGAACGATGGGAGCGGCGACCGCACAGTTCCCTCTGCTGATGATCTCTGATCGCTTTGGCTGGCGGATGCCCCTGCTGCTCTGCACGGTTGCCGGGGTGATCATCGGGGGGCTGATCTGGAGGTTTTTGCCAAGGCGGCCCAGTTGGTTCATCGAGCTGATGAAAGAGGACGGATTCGACCCTCAGAGTCCTGAGCCGATGGGATTTCAGCTCAACAGACTTCTGCACAACCGAAATCTGTGGATCCTGTCGCTTGCAGCTGCAGGGATTTATCTCCCTGTTTCAGTGATCGGCGATCTCTGGGGTGTGTCGTTCTTCAACATCGAAGCTGGCGTTCCTGATGCACAAGCCAGCCTGATCACCACGCTGGTCTTCTTTGGCTTCGCGGTTGGTGGTGTGGTGTTAGGTCACTGGTCTGATCGCCTGGGGCGCCGCAAGATCCTGTTCACAACCGGGGCCATCATCGCCGCTTGTCTGTCAATGCTGCTCTGTTTCACCAGCCAGTTGCCGCTCATCGTTGTGGTGGTGCTCGTGGCTGGTCTCGGTCTCACCGCGGGAACACAGGTGCTGTCTTTCGTGATGGTTGCAGACACGGCGAAGCGGCATACGCGTGCGATCACCCTGGCCTTCGTCAATTTTGTTGTGATGTTTCTCCCTGTGATTGTTCAGCCAACCGTTGGTCTGTTCTCGCAATGGGGTCTCCCCAAGGGATCAATTCCCTCGTCAATGGATGAATTGAGAGGGTATGGCGTTGTGGTTGTCGGGATGATTGTCGCCGCAGGACTGAGTCTCCTGGTCAAAGACACCAAGCCTCGAGAGGAAGGCGGACTGATCACACATTGAGTGCAGCGACGCGTGTCTTCTCGTGAAATAGGATGAAATTGAAAGCGTTATCTATACACACTCTGACAATAGTCAGTCGCTGAATGCGAGTTTCAGCGATCCTATTTGAACAGTGTTACCGTTGATTTGATTGAAACCCACCTCAGTCAGTGTCTTGACAGCAGTGGCGACATTGTCGGCGCGAACATCCAGTGTTTTGATTGCCAGATGCTCGGCGGGAGAGACAACAAGAGTGGGACCCTCTGGAAAATTGAACGAGTCAATCCACTGTGCCGGAACGAGTAATTTTCTCATCAACTGCTTCTGGCCATCATTCATGCCGACGTGGATGCTTGACACTGACTGAATGCCAGCTCTGTTCTTTGGGGCTACAGGACCACTCGTTCGCGTGGAAACAAAGGTGTGGCAGAGCTGAATCGCTGTTTTCTCTGCACTGAGAGCTGGTAATCCCACGCGTGTGTAAATCGGATTACCTCGAATCACAACTGCGTCAAATGGATCATGATCGATTCCGCGGTCTGTAAGTTCGGATGCGAGGGTCTCGAGATTTGTCGGCTCAAATGTCAACCAATCGTCAAGATCATTCTGTTGGCGGTCGACTGCACAGAGTTCCAGATTCAGATTGCCGAGCCTGATTCCTGCTGTGGAGAAACCTGGTTGTTCAGACAGTGGCCAGCCCATCGCTAACCCGATGTCAAACAGCGCGCTGCTGATCGCCCGCAGGTCTTCGATCGTGAGGACGGTTGTGATGTGGTCGGCGAAGGCGACCACGGATTGCTTTGATCCCAGTGGACTCATGCAATGACAAGGCGCTGCTGTGTTCGGTGATCGTTCTGGATGACCTGCCACGGTGGTTCAGAGTGTTGTGTGACTCCGCGACGGGGTGTCGTGCTTTGAATTGAGACCAGACCACCCGTTGCGGTCGCCAGAACTCAGGCGTTGACTTGCTTCTGGCTGCAGTCGACCGCACTCTTGGACAGGATTGGCGGGACAGGATCGGCGAGACAGGATTGCCATCCATCCTGACGCCTGCATCAATCCTGGTTGCTCCAGTGTTGCGCCGATGTCTTTTGGACTCAACGATTCAGCAGGTGCGGACGGTGTGGTGTGTTGCGACAGGCACGGGGGCGTTGAGAAAAACTTGTCTTCTTTTAACGTGCGTTGAGTTGCCAAATCGTTAAGACTGCATCCGATGGTCGCGATGTTCGCGAAGCAGATGCCATGAAGGAACTCACGAAAAGACAGGCACTCGAGGCGCTGATCGAGAAGGCAGCCCAGAGCCTCAATCTCAGCGAGGAGGAGTCGAAGGCTCTGATTGCCCCCATCGCTGAGCAGTTCAAGACGTCCAGGGAGAAAACCTGATCACTGCAGGCGCTGCTGCTCCATCTCGCGCAGGGATTCATACGCAGCCCAGAGTCCTTCCGTCACCCTGCACGTCTGAGTTTGATCGCAGACGCGATACTGGCCATGGCCAATTGCATCAATGGTTGAGCCGCGTGAAGTGAGGCAGATTCGACTCGTAAAAGCCACGTTCGTCAAGCTCGACTCTGATCGTTCTATCCTCCCTGCATCATCCAGCTCAAACAACTGTTAATCATCTAAATTTTTCCTCTTAAAGGATAAGCGAGCGCAATGCAATTTTGTGTCTGGATTGGTTGCCAATTCAATCGTTTTTCCAGGATCTGCGAGGTGCACTTCTAACCTCACCGGTGATGAATCTCTGCAAAAAATAAACACGTCTGGCCTCGTTCGTTTGGGATTCAATTTCGAGCGCCAGATGTTCCAGATGACCATTGATCTTTCTGAGATTGGAGGCTGAATTTCGAGTCATTTGCTGCCTTTAATTGTCAGCAACCTAAAATGATCACTCAATGCCGACCAGCAAGGCTTCATCTAAGTTAGTATTTGCGCTGGGGAGGATTCATTCGGTATCCGACAACACTGATTTGCACCATTAACTCTGTATCGAGTAGATACACAAGCGGTGAGAAGGCTCGAATGTTGCCATCGTGCGGGGCATCAACGGCTTAATCTGCTTGGTTTCTTCCTGGCTGTGACCTGCAAGCCAGCTCTCGTGATCACTCGGCCGTTGTCAGCTCAAGCGAGGGCTGTCAATGATTGCTGAGAAGCTGCGTCTCATAGGCCTGACAGCAAATCAAGTGAAATGTCTCAGGAGTGATTCCGCACTTCGAATTCACTGATCACAGCATCAACTTCCTTGAGTTCTTGATGTTCCCGGAGGCAAAAGATTCGATCAACCCACCACACCCAGGTTTCATGTTCAAGCTTTTTATCAAGAATCTGATCATTCATCGTATGAATGTACCATTTTTAACAGCTTAAAGTTGGATTCATGCTGCCACTGTAGTGGCGGTCACATTTATAGGATTTCGACAAGTGATCAGTTCCCTCAGCAGCATGACTGACCTGCCGAAGAGCATGAACGCTTGCCATGACTGAGCATGTTGTGTCTGTCTC
>Ga0160422_10000863_pt1 | contig 18610 bp, 22 predicted proteins | sample Fk160mmetaG_FD_108192 | JGI IMG/M metagenome (GOLD analysis project Ga0160422, IMG submission 108192) | Marine microbial communities from the Central Pacific Ocean - Fk160115 60m metaG | ecosystem: Environmental > Aquatic > Marine > Oceanic > Photic zone | place: The Central Pacific Ocean... | reverse complement strand
GACCTAAGGGTGAATTATCTTGTAAAAATTTTTCTGGAACAAGTGTTGCTCTTCAAGATAATCAGATTTGCGTTGAGCCCTATGACAATTCCCAGGAAAGTATAAAGTTTTGGGGCATACAAAGAACGTTACTTAATAATAATATTATTGGTGTTTCAGAGGGTTATACAAAGACTTTGGAAATAAATGGCGTTGGTTATAAGGCTCAAATGAAAGGAAATAATATACAATTATCACTTGGCTTTAGTCACGACATAAACTACGAAACGCCTGAAGGAATTAAAATTGAAACTGTTTCCCCTACAGAGATAAATGTGAGTGGTATTGATAAACAGAAAGTTGGCCAAGTTGCTGCAGAAATTAGAAGTTATAGACCTCCTGAGCCTTATAAAGGCAAAGGTGTAAAATACAAAGACGAATTTATATTCAGAAAAGAAGGAAAAAAGAAGTAATCAGATGGTTAATAAAATTGTTTCAAATAAAAGAAAAGCTAGAGTTAGAAAAAAGCTAAAAAAATCCTCTTCTAATAGAGTGAGGCTATCTGTTTTTAGATCATCAAAGCACATCTATGCCCAGATTATTGACGATACTTCTGGTGTAACTATAGCCTCAGCTTCAACTTTAGAAAAATCCTCTTCCAGTTTAGGCTCTAATGTTTCTTCAGCATCAAAAGTTGGATCTGAAATTGCAAAAAAAGCTATTAAGGCAGGTATAAATGAGGTTTTTTTTGACAGAGGAAGTTATAAATATCATGGTCGTGTTAAAGCTCTAGCTGAAACTGCTAGAGAGACTGGATTAAAATTTTAGGAGATTAAGTATTGTCTGCAAATGAAATAAATAATAATGAAGAGAGAGATAGCGAGTTTGTTGATCGTTTAGTTTTTATAAATAGAGTTTCAACTGTTGTAAAAGGTGGACGTAGATTTAGTTTTGCAGCTCTTGTAGTAGTTGGCGACCAAAAGGGTTATGTTGGCTTTGGGCATGGTAAAGCAAGAGAAGTTCCGGAGGCAATTAAAAAGGCAACCGATGCTGCAAAAACTTCATTGATAAAAGTTCCTCTTAAAGAAGGAAGAACTCTTCATCATGATATTGAAGGAAGGCATGGTGCAGGAAAGGTTGTTCTTAGAACAGCACCTCCGGGAACTGGAATAATAGCTGGTGGACCAATGCGTGCAGTATTTGAAGTTCTTGGTATTCAGGATGTTGTTGCAAAGTCTATTGGTTCCTCAAATCCTTACAATATGGTTAGAGCAACTGTTAAAGCGTTGTCGAAGATTAATAGCCCTAGACAAGTTGCTGCAAGAAGAGGAAAGAGAGTTAATGAGGTTATCAGCCAGCGTATAAGTGATGATGAAGTTTCTGCATAGGTATTAATTTGCATAGGTATTAAAATGGCATCTAAGAAAATTACGATAGAACAAACAGGAAGTGCTCTAAGGAGAAATCCTGATCAAAGAAAAACACTAATTGGACTTGGTTTAAATAAACTTCACAAAGTTAGAGTTCTTGAGGACACTAAATCAATTAGAGGTATGATTAAAAAAGTTAATCACCTTGTTAAAATAATTAATGAGGAATAGCAAAATGAGATTAAATGAACTTAGAGATAATCCTAACGCTAGAAAGTCTAGAACTAGAGTAGGAAGAGGTATAGGATCTGGTAAGGGTAAAACATCAGGAAGAGGTCATAAAGGGCAAAAATCCAGATCTGGTGTTGCTATAAAAGGTTTTGAAGGTGGTCAAATGCCTATTCATATGCGTTTACCAAAAAGGGGCTTTAATAATATTTCTCGAAAAAATTTTTCTGAATTAACTTTAGGTAACCTTCAGGCAGCAATTACGAAAGGCCTTATTGATAATTCAAAAAAAATCACTGAGTCAGAATTAAATGCATCTGGAATTGTAAAGAAAATCAAAGATGGCGTGAAAATTTTAAATAAAGGTGAAATTAAAGATAAAATTGATATTTCTGTTACAAAAGCTACTCAATCTTCCATTAAGTTAATAGAAAGTCTTGGTGGCAAAATCGAAATACTTGAAAAATCAAAAGAAAAAAAAGAAATAAAAAAACAACCTGAAGAAAAAGAAATTAGTAAAGAGGCTGTTGAAACTTCAACAAAAGATTCAGCAGATAAATAATAATGGCTTCAGTAGCTGAACAACTAGCGTCAAATATAAGTTTATCAGCCCTTAAAAGTGCTTCTGAGCTTAAAAAAAGGATATGGTTTACTGTACTTGCTTTAATTGTATACAGGTTTGGAACTTACTTACCTTTACCAGGGATAGATCTTGATGCATTAAGACAAATTTTTGAACAAAATCAATCAGGTATTATTGGCGTTTTTAATATGTTTTCAGGCGGCGCTGTTGGAAGAATGGCTATTTTTTCTCTTGGAATAATGCCTTATATTACTGCATCAATTATTATTCAATTAATAGTTCCTGTTGTTCCCTCTCTTAACTATTTGAAAAAAGAAGGCGGTGAAAGGGGTAGAAGACAAATTAATCAATATACTCGTTATTCTACAGTTTTTTTAGCTACTATTCAGGCTTGGGGAATAGCTGTAGGGCTTGAGGGCGCTACAGGTGTTGTATCTAATCCCGGTTTATTCTTTAAAATTTCAGCAGTTATAACCCTTGTTGGCGGTACAATCTTTCTTATGTGGCTTGGAGAACAAATAACTTCGAATGGATTAGGTAATGGTATTTCTTTACTTATTTTCGCTGGTATTGTTGCTGAACTTCCAAGCGCTCTTTTTGGCACTATAGAGCTTGGAAGACAGGGGGCTTTATCTATTGGTTTGATGTTTGGCCTTTTAATACTTGTTTTATTAACTATTACATTTGTTGTTTTTATAGAGAGAGCACAAAGAAGATTACTTGTTCAATACCCTAAAAGACAAGTTGGTAATAAAATGTTTGGTGGAGATAATTCTCACTTACCTCTTAAACTTAATACCTCAGGCGTTATTCCTGCTATTTTTGCATCTTCATTGCTGTTAATGCCAATTACGATTGCAAATTTTTCTGCTGGCCAGGGACCTGAGTGGGTTAACAGCATTACAAGTCTTCTTGGAAGAGGTCAGCCTTTATATATGCTTATATATGCCTTTTTAATTGTTTTTTTCTGTTATTTCTATACTGCAATTGTTTTTAATCCAGAAGATACAGCTGACAATTTAAAAAAACAAGGTGGCTTCATTCCAGGAATTAGGCCTGGTGATAGAACTGCTCAATATATTGATTTTGTTTTAACTAGACTTACTGTTGTTGGTTCAATTTATTTAGTTTTAGTTTGTTTATTGCCAGAATTTTTAATTTCAAGATTTGCCGTACCATTTTATTTTGGTGGAACCTCAGTTTTAATTATTGTTAATGTTGCAATGGATACAATGACACAGTTTCAAGGATATTTATTTGCTCATCAATATGAAGGATTACTTAAAAAATCAAAATTAGGAGGTAGAAAGAGGTAATGATTGTTATTCTCTTGGGACCACCTGGTGCAGGCAAAGGCACACAAGCAGCCTTTATTAAAAATAATTTTAATATAGCTCACATATCAACTGGTGATATGCTGAGAGAGGCTGTTAAAAATGAGACAGAACTTGGATTAATGGCAAAAGATGTTATGGAAAGAGGTGATTTAGTATCAGATGATTTATTGCTTAAATTAATTAATGAAAGGATTAAAAATAAAGACTGTGAGAATGGATTTATTCTTGATGGTTATCCAAGAAATCAAAAACAAGCTGCATCATTAGATGAAATTTTTTCCCAATCAGGTAAAAATATTGATGGAATAGTTCAAATTGATGTTGATTTTTCTATTTTAGAAAAGAGAATAACTAGTAGGGCTAGTGAGAATAATAGTGAAAAAAGGGCTGATGATAACTTAGATGTGTTAAAAAAAAGATTGAAAGAGTATGTAGAGCAAACTGAACCCTTAGTATCGTACTACTCAGATCATAAAAACTATATTGTTATCAATGGGATGAATAATATATCTAAAGTATCAGAAGATATTAAAAATAATTTAAATAAACTTAAATAGTTTGTTGACTGTTTTGTTTACAGGCATATAATCCGCGATTCTATACTTTATCGCTTTTTTGGAGGTTTTTTTGGCACGTATTGCAGGTATAAATATACCAACTAATAAGAAAGTTTTTACAGGCTTAACATATATAAAAGGTATTGGTCCAAAAATAGCTTCTGATATATGTAAACAAGCCAATATTCCTTTCGAAAGAAGAGTAAATGAACTTAGTGACTCGGAAGTAATTCAGATAAGAGAAATAATTGAGGGTAATTATAAGGTTGAAGGTGAATTAAGAAGAGAAGTTTCAACTAATATTAAGCGTCTAATGGATTTGGGCAATTACAGGGGTCTTCGTCATAGAAGAGGTCTTCCAGTAAGGGGTCAAAGAACTCATACTAACGCTCGAACAAGAAAAGGACCAGCTAAAGCAATTGCTGGTAAGAAAAAGTAATTAGATTATAAATTTATTTTTGGATTTTAGAATGGCAGACGAGAAAAAAAGAGTAAAACGACGTGACAAGAAAAACATCTCTAATGGTGTTGCTCATGTTAACTCAACTTTCAATAATACCATGATCACTATTTCTGATGAAAAAGGGGATGCGATTTCTTGGTCATCAGCAGGCTTAATGGGATTCAAAGGATCAAGAAAGTCAACACCTTTTGCAGCTCAAATGGCAGCCGAAGATGCAGGTGAAAAAGCTAAAGAGCACGGTTTGAAAACCCTAAAGGTCGAGGTTCAGGGCCCAGGATCAGGTAGAGAAAGTGCATTAAGAGCGTTACAGTCTATTGGATTTACTATTACTTCCATAAAAGATGTTACCTCTATTCCGCACAATGGTTGTCGTCCTCCAAAAAGACGTCGTGTATAAATAGAATTGAAAAATATTAAACTAAGAGGTTAATGTGATTATCGAAAAAAATTGGCGTGAGCTCCTAAAACCGAGTGAAATAAATATCAGCCAAGGTCAAGAACCTGAGAAGTTCTCAAAAATAACTGTAGAGCCTTTAGAAAGAGGCTATGGCACTACTCTAGGTAATGCTTTAAGAAGAGTTTTACTATCTTCCTTGCAAGGCGTAGCTGTCTTTGGAATTAAAATTGATGGAGTATTGCATGAATTTTCATCAATTAATGGCGTTAGAGAAGACGTTACAGATATTGTTTTAAATGTTAAAAAAATAATATTTAAAGCTGATTTTTCAGGTATCAAGAGGCTTACTTTAGAAAAAAGTGGTCCTGGTGTTGTTACCGCAGGTGATATTACTCTTACAGATGATATTGAAGTAATGAATCCTGATCAAGTTCTATGCACTTTGGATGAAAATGCATCAATTAGATTTGAGCTTTCAATAAAAACAGGAAATGGCTATGTTCCAGCTGAACAAAACCGTGATGAAGATAGTCCAATAGGTTTTATTCCAGTTGATAGTCTTTTTAGTCCAATCATAAATGTCGCTTATAATGTTGAAAATGCAAGAGAGGGTGACTCACTTGATTATGATAAATTAACTCTTGAGATTGAAACAAATGGTTCAGTTATTCCCGAGGATGCTGTGGCTTTTTCTGCCAGAATTCTTCAAGACCAACTTATGCCCTTTATTAATTTTGATGAACCTGAAGAAGAGATCATAGAAGAAGATGAAAATGAATTAGAATTTAACGCCGCTCTTCTGAAAAAGGTTGATGAATTAGAGTTATCTGTTAGGTCGGCTAATTGCTTAAAGAATGATAATATTGTTTACATTGGCGATTTAATTCTTAAAAGTGAAAATGAAATGTTAAGAACACCAAATTTTGGTAGAAAGTCACTAAATGAGATAAAAGAAGTACTTACAGAAATGGGCCTATCTCTTGGCATGGATGTTCCAACATGGCCTCCTGAAAATGTCGATGAGCTCTCTAGAAAAGCATCGGATAAATTTTAAGGTAGGTATTTTAAATGCGCCATAAAGTATCAAAAAGAAAACTTAATAGAACCTCTAGTCACAGAAAGGCTCTTCTGGGAAATATGGCAGTTGCACTTATAAAGCACGAGCAAATTAAAACAACATTACCAAAAGCCAAAGAGTTAGCACCTTATGTTGAAAAGCTTATTACACTTGGAAAAAGAGGAGACTTAAACGCAAGAAGAAGACTTTATTCAATTATTCCAGAAAAGAAGTGGGGTGCAAAAGTATTTGATATTTTAGCTGAAAGATACAAAGATAGAAATGGTGGTTATACAAGAATTATGAAGGCTGGTTTTCGTTATGGTGACTCTGCTCCAATGGCTGTAATAGAGTTAGTAGATAGAGATCCCGAAGCTTTAGGTCAAGATTCTGGCCCTGTTATTGAAAAAGAGTTTGACGAGGTTGAGGCCTAGCTCATTTTAATTATTTTTTGGGCAACATCTATTTTTTCTGAAGTAAAACCAGCCTTACAATATGAAAAGTAATATTTGAAAATTCTTTCAAACTTAATATCAAAACCAAGATCTTTTATAGACGATAATGAATTTAAAAATTCCTTGTGCCAAATAGCCAGTGTTTTGGCATATGATTTTCCAAAAGAATGTGAATTAACTTCGACTAAACCAGCTTCTAGATAATTTTCATTTAATTTATCTTGTGATGGAAGCATTCCTCCTGGAAAAACATATTTTTGAATAAAATCAACTGACTTACTATATTTTTGATAACTTTTATTATTTATCAAAATAACTTGTATTCCTGCCATACCATCTTTTTTCAAAACATCTTTTATCTTTTTAAAGTAATTCTTCCAATATTTTTCACCGACGGCTTCAATCATTTCAATAGAAACAACTCTATCATACTTACCTTTTAAGTCTCGGTAATCACACAGTTCAAGAGAAACTTTATTTTCAAGTTTTGAATCTTTTATTCTATTTGTCGCAAACTTTAATTGACTGGGACTAATAGTTATTCCTTTTATAGAGCACCCAACTTTTTTTGCAGCATACTCTGCAAATCCACCCCACCCACAACCAATTTCCAAAACTTTATGATGAGATTTTATATTAAGACTATCTATCAGAGATTGATATTTATTTTCTTGTGCTTTCTGCAAACTCTCTTTTTCGTCTTTAAATATTGCGCTAGAGTATGTCATAGTTTTATCTAGCCATAGCTTATAAAAATCATTGCCTAGGTCATAATGGTATTGAATGTTTTTTTTTGCTCTAGACTTAGTGTTTTCTCTAAAAAAATGAATAATTCTGTTATAAATAAGATGAGCCTTGCTTTTAGGACTAAATGATTCTGGTAAGTTTGTTACCATTATTTCTAGCAAAGACTCTAGGTCAGAACTTGTCCATTCACCTTTAAGGTAGCTTTCAGCGAAGCCAACGTGTCCAGATATAATAGTTCTCATCAAGGGCCTAAAAGAATTTAATTTTAAGTCAGACTTAAGATCACCTTTGCCGGAGAACTCTAAATTTTCATTATTAGGAAGCGTAATTGTTAGACTGCCAGTTATAATTTTTTGACCAATATTTGATAAATACTTTTTAAAAACTCTATTAATCATTTTCTTTATACTTTTCGTTATAAGAAATTTTATAATACTTAGATTTTGTATGCTTGATATATTTAATATTTTTAAGCCATAAAATCAATGCTTGAAAATGAATACCATAAGTAACTTTCAATGTTAAAAAAGGATATTTAATAAAATTTATTATTAATCTTTTATCATTAAAAGGATTGTATTTTCCTTTAAATGAAGCAGTTATTAAATGCTTATTATCAATAAATCCTTTTATAATTATACTAACTTTATCTTCATTAATTTTTGTTGAAAATTTATATTCTCCATTCATGCCAATAAAAGGAGATACATGCATTAACTTCTTTGTTTTATGGTTATCAAAATCAAAATCATTATCGATTTTAAATGAATATGAGTGATCTTCACCAAAGGTATTTCTCACCTCATAAACGATCATTTTTAAGTACTTTTTATCATAAATAAACCACGTGCTTATGGGGTTAAAAGCGTAACCAAGAATACGAGGATAACAAAGACAAAAAATTTTTAAATCATTTGTTTTTAAATTTTGTTTTTTTGCGATTTTTAAAATCCATGATCTAGGATTAGATCCATCTTTTTCACCATGATCTTTATCAAAAAAGGAAAACAAATTAAACTTATTATATGAGAAGAATAAATTTCTATTTGAAATATAATTTAAATCATCAATATTAAATAATATTGAAAAAACTTTGTATTTAAAATTATGTTTTTTAGGAATAAACCTCGAGTGAACAACTATACCGTCAAATATTGATGTTCTTAGTCCCATAATGCTTTTATTCCAAGTTTATTAGCTAACCTTAAACTAGATTTTATGCCATCTTCATGGAAACCATTTCCAGACCATGCACCGCAATACCATGTATTATTAAATCCTTGAATTTCATCTAAAAATTTTAAAGCTGTTAATGATTTGTTATCAAATATTGGATGTTCATAATCAATAACTTTAAAAATAGAGATTTCATTTGGAAGACGATCTGGATTAAGGCTTAAAAATAATGGGGTCCTAAAATTTATATTTTGAAGTCTATTCATCCAGTAGGTTACTGAAATATGGTGTTTTTCATCTTTAGGGACAAATATATTCCATGATGACCATATTTTTCTATTTTTTGGCATAATAGTTTGATCAGAGTGAAGATAAGCAGTATTTTTATTAACTTTAAATTTTCCTAAAATATCCAATTCCTTTTTTTGAATATCATTTATAATATTCACTACTTTAGATGGATTTTGTGAGAAAAAAATATGGTCAACTTTTAAGTTGTTACCCTCAGTATCAGTAATTTTAATAATGCCATTTTCTCTGTTTATTTTTTTCACACCTTTATTTTTAAATAATTTTACTTTTGGATTAGCCTTAAGAAAATTGATAATTTTATTTACATAATTAATGCTTCCTCCAGAAACAGTAAGCCATTTAGGCCTGTCTTTTTTGCCGTGAAGAAGTTTATGATTATTGAAGAATTCAAAAAGAGATTTCACAGGGTAATTCATAATATCTTTTTCAGGCATTGACCAAATTGCTCCAGCCATGGGAATTAAGTATAATTCCAAAAAACTTCTGGTGTAGAATTTTTTTTCCAACCATTCTTTAAGAGATACATTTTCAAGATTTTTATAATTTAGGATATACTTAACATGGAAATTAAATATTAAAATTTGTAAAACAGCGAACAAATATTTTAAGTTTAAAAAAAATTTTTTCTTAGCGAATATTGTTTTTATATTCTGACCAGACCACTCAATTCCATTTTTTTGATGATCAATTGATAAACTCATATCACTATTTTCATATTTAACTGACAGAAATTTAAATAATTTTATTAAATTTGGGTAATTTAACTTATTAAAAACAATAAAACCTGTATCAACGCTTATTTTTTTTTTGTCATAGTCAATATCAACAGTGTTTGAATGACCTCCAAACCTGTCATCAATTTCATATAAAACAACTTCATGATCCTGAGATAAAATTAAGGCCATAGAAAGACCTGATATACCCGAACCAACAACGGCAAATTTCATAAAAAATCCTTCAAAGATTAAACTTTTTTTTATTTGTAATTATTTTCATTCTCAACTACTTCATCAATTGATTGAGTTGAAACAGTTTCAGGCATCAATTTTTCTTCAGTTACTGAAGCTTCCTGATCATTTTTTTCAGTAATTTTTTTTGAAGACATAGAGCTACCTGTGTAAGTTCCTCCATCATATTGATTAGAGCAATTAATAAAAATTAAAGGAAATATAAAGGCAATAATTAATAATTTAGTATTTTTCATAATAATTAATAATAACAATAGTCAGAAAAATTTAAAATAAAAAATTAAAAAAAATGGCTCCCCGGGCCGGACTCGAACCAGCGACAAAGCGGTTAACAGCCGCTTGCTCTACCAACTGAGCTACCGGGGAACAGTTTCGATATTTTCTAACAGAAGAATCCTTATTTTGCTAGTTTGTTTTATTAAAATTTTAGGTTAGGCCTTGATCATTAATTTACCAATATTCCCTCCAGTAAAAAGCTTTTGAAGTGCTAATGGAAAATTTTCAATACCTTCTTCAATATGATATGGAATTTTTAATTTTCCTTCTTTATAAAAACTTAATAATTCCTTTGAGGCTTCTGCATACTTTTCTTCAAAATGCATAACCGTGAAACCTTCCATTCTTGAATATTTTTCTGCCAATCTTAAATATAGGTTAGGTCCTTTAACAGAGTCATGATGTGAATATTGTGAAATTGCGCCACAAATTACAACTCTTGCTCTATCTCTTATATTATCAAGAGCAGCATCTAAAATTTCTCCACCTACATTATCAAAAAATATATCAATACCCTCACTTGCGTACATCTTAATTTTTTCGTCTAAGTTATCTTTTTTATAGTCAATAGCTGCATCAGCACCGATTTCTTTTATAAGCACATCACATTTCTCTTTACCGCCAGCAACACCAATTACTTTAGCACCTTTAATTTTAGCTAATTGGCATACTAATGCGCCAACCCCACCAGCGGCTCCAGATACTAGAACAACATCATCTTTTTTAACTTGTCCTACTTCATAAATACCAAAATATGCTGTAAGGCCTGTAGTAACACCCAATACAGCTATTTGAGTAAAAGGATCTATTTCTGGGTTTTCAACCTTAGCAAACATTTCTGCAGGCATTGTGGTATGAGTTTGTGCAAATATTGGTCCATTTACAATATCACCTTCTTTAAATTTGTCAGATTTACTGATTAATACTCTGCCTATTCCCAATGCTGGAATTGTTCCCCCAATAGGGGTGGACCCATGAAAAGCTTCTTCATTTAAGGTTGTTCTAATCCATGCCCCAATTTCAAGAGCTTGCATTTCAATTAAAACTTCGCCATCATTAGGGGCTCTAGAAATTTCTTCAACAATGTCAAATCCCTCTACTTTTGGATTATCTTTGGGTCTTTCTTTTAAAACTACTTTTTTAAGATTAGGTAAATTAGACAAATTTGACATTTTTTTCTCTCACTGAATTTCATTTTATAGACTAAATTTTATCTTAAAGAAAAATTATTTTTTTAAAATTGAACATTTATGAAAAATTATTAATATTTCAACATGATTGGGCGTATTTTTATATTTTTAATTTCAAAAGGTCGTATTTTTTTTGGTGTTTTATTTTTGGCACCTTTATTATCACAATTTTTAAACTATAATAAGATTGAAAATATTTTGGGAATTCCAACTTTAATACCTTGTTTGTTTATTGGTTTTTTTTGGGGACTATATGCTACAATTAAAGGAAGATGGTTTTGGTTTTGAGAGATATGGATTTAGTTAAAAAAGAAAAATTAATAGCAAGACAGTTTATAGGAAAAACTCCATGGTTTATGATAGCTTGGTGGGCAATTAATCTATTTGTTTGGTTTTCATTATGGCCTTTAACGTTAACAGGTCAAATTCCTTTATATTTAACTTTTTTAATTTCATTAATTTGTGCTCTATTAAGTTATTTACCTTCACATGAAGCTCAGCACGAAAATATTGCGAGAAAAGGATCGTCGTTATTTTGGTTTAACGAATTAATTGGTTACACATCACTTATTCCTCTAGCCGTACCATATCGATTGCTTCGCATTACTCATATGTATCATCATTCGCATACAAACCATCCAGAGAAAGATCCAGATTATGCTACGAAGGCTAAGAATTTTAAAAATGCTATTTGGGTGAACTTTTTTACTAATACTTCGGCGAATAATCTATATAAAAATTTTGTAGAAAATATGGAAGAAAATAAAGAGAATAAAAGAACTATATTTGAGTCAATACTTACAAATATATCTTTTTGGACAATTTTAGTAATTTTTGTTTGGTTGGGGTATGGTTTTGAGGTGGCTTGCCTGTGGTGGATACCAAAATTAATTGCAACAGGCTATGTTAGAATGACATTGTCATGGGCACCTCATCATCCTATGAAAGAGCAGGGAAGGTACAGGAATACAAGGGGCTTTAAAGCTAGAATTGGAACTATACTCACAATGGGAATGGAATATCATATTATTCATCATTTACATCCCTCAATACCATTAAATTTAAACCCTGCGGCTTACAGGGCTTTAAAACCAATTCTTATAGAGAGAAATTGTCGTTTGGATGTAGATTTGTAAAATTTTTTGATTTTTAAGGAGTGAATTATGAACATTTTTAATATGGCTAAAGATCTTAAAGGTATGGAAAAAATGATGAAACCTGCTTTAGAGAAATTTATGAAGGACTCAGGATTTGTTAAGAAAGAGGAATTAACTAAACTTGAAAAAAGAATAAGCGAGCTTGAGACAAGTATAAAAGAGCTTAATAATAGATAAATTAAAAAGAAAGAAACAAATATGAGTAAAGAAAATATTAATCATAGTGATGTTGATTTAACATCAAATCAAGTTCAACAATGCCCATATAGCGCTTATAAGACGCTAAGAGATGATGCACCTGTTTATCAGGATCCAAAAACTGGTTTTTTTATTATTACACGCTATAAATATGTAAGAGAGTTGCTTTTAGACACCGAGAACTTTAGCAGTTCTTTTGGAGCAGCTGCTCAAAAAGCAGAGTCAAATATTAATTCTGATCATGTAAAGCAGGGTGTAAAACTATTTGAAGAAAAAGGATGGATTCCTGCTCCTACATTAGCTGGAAGAGATAACCCAAATCATAAAGAAATGAGATCTATTTTTGATAAAGCTTTTAGGCCCAGTAAAATTAAAGAATTAGAAACAGTTGTAGAGAAAACTTCATATGATTTAATTGATGCATTTATTGATAACGGAAGCTGTGATTGGGTAAAAGAGTTTTCGGTACCTCTTCCTTTAAAAATAATCGGTGTTCAAATGGGTATTGAAAACGAAGATGATTTATGGAAGATCAAAGTTTCAACTGATGCTTTTTTTCACAGAATTGGCATGATGTTAACAAAAGAGCAGGAGTTAGAAGCAATTGAAAAAGAGATTGAAGGGCAGCATTATTTTCAACCAATTTTTGAAAAGCTGAGAAAAAATCCTGACGATAGTTTACTCAGCGAGTTAGTTAATACCGAGATTGAAGAGTGGGGAAGACCTCTCAATGATAACGAACTTCATGCTGAAATGATGGCAGATACTTTTGTCGGTGGGAGCGAAACTACCACTAATGCTCTTTCTGCAGGGATAAAACTTTTAGTTGAAAATCCTGACATCTGGAAAAGATTAAAATCTGATCCAGATAAGTACCTTAAAGTTTTTGTTGAAGAAGTTCTACGTTTAGAGTCTCCTGTCCAAAGTCTTATGAGAACTGCTGCAAAAGATGTTATTTTTCATGGAGTTGAAATTCCAAAAGGCTCTGTTGTTAACGTAAGGTATGCAGCCGCTAACAGAGATGAAAGAGCTTTTGATGAGCCTGAAAAAATTAATTTAGATAGAAAAAAAGCTGGATCACATATGGCATTTGGTTCTGGAACCCATCATTGCCTTGGCGCACCATTGGCTAGAAGAGAATTATGGTGGGGTTTTAAAGTCGCTTTAGATAGATTTAAAACAATAAGTTTTTCTCAAGATAAGAATGACTTTACCTATCATCCACACTACTTATTAAGAGCCCTAAAGGAACTGCATATAGATTTTGAAAAAGAATAGCGCTCCCTCTTTAATTACTAATTAATATTTAAATTATTTTTAGGATCTTTTATTTCCTGGCCTGAGTTTATTATCATATAATTATTTGGTTTTTCGAGAGTTTTTATTAATTTTACATCTTTATATTTTAAAAACTCATAACCTAATTCATTTTTTATACTATGATATTTATCCTCTAATTGGTCGACTATTTTTTGAATATATTCATCGTAATTTAAAGAAAGACTTTTTTCTTCATATTTACGAAAAGAAAATTTTGTTTTAATTTCATTTAATAGGTCAACTCTTAAGTGAGCATATTCAATTTTTATATTTTCAAAATCGTTAAAATTTAGAGGTAGAGCTAGATTTTTATTTTTGTCAATAATTACATTTCGAAGAAATATTACAGAACTGACCAAATCAAGATTTTTTTTTGAATAATAAAATTTATTATTATTCTGCATATGCTCATTGTTATCTTCATTTAGCTTAAATAATGTTTTTTTAATAAATAGATTTTTTTTTATATTTCTTTTATTTAAAAATTTTTTAGCTATTTTTAGATTAATTAAATCTTCTTTTAATCCAGTCCATTTATATAAGAAAAAATATTCTAAAAATATTTCTATTTCTTTATTATCCATTTAAGATTTCTTAAGTTTTTTATAGATTTAAAAGTAAGCGCTCTGGTTTTTCTAACTGCTCTTTAATGCTTATTAAAAAAGAAACAGCATCCTTGCCATCCAAGAGTCTGTGATCATAGCTTAGAGCTAAATACATCATTGGTCTTATTTCAATTTTTCCATCAACTACTATTGGCCTGTCTTGAATCTTATGCATACCTAGTATTGCAGTTTGTGGAGCATTTAAAATTGGAGTAGACAATAGAGATCCAAAAACACCACCATTAGATATTGTAAAAGTCCCACCTTGCATTTCTTCAATTGATAGTTTTCCATCCTGTGCCTTTGAAGAAAATTCTAAAATTCTTTTTTCTATCTCAGGTAGAGTCATCATATCTGCATCTCTTATTACAGGAACAACTAGTCCTTTATCGGTTGAAACAGCAACACTGATATCTTGAAAACCATGATAAACAACATCATCGCCGTCAATTGATGCGTTTGCTATAGGATATTTTTTTAGAGCGACTATTGAGGCTGCAACAAAAAAACCCATAAATCCTAATTTTATTCCATGATTTGATAGAAAATCTTCTCCATATTCATTTCGTAAGTTTTTAATTGGTTGCATATCAACTTCATTAAAAGTAGTTAACATTGCAGTTTCTTGACTTACAGATAGCAATCTTCTTGCAATTGTAGACCTCATTCTTGACATAGGAACTCTCTCAACTTCCCTCAAGTTATCTTGAGAGGGTAAATCATTTGTTTTTTTCGAATTATTACTCTTAGATTGATTTAAATAATTTTTTACATCAGTTTTTGTAATTCTTCCGTCTTTACCGGTGCCAATTATTTCTGCTGGATCAATTTCATGTTCATCAAGCATTCTTCTTATTGCTGGTCCGTGACCCATTGATTTGGGATTATCTGATATGACGTTAGTTTCAATTTCTTTAGAGTCTTCTAAAGCATCATTATCTATATCTTCATTAGTTTCACCTTTATTAACTTCTGCGATTAATTCTCCACTAAGTACCACTTCACCTTCATTTTTTATAATTTTTGATATCTTTCCATCGATTGGAGAGAGAACCTCAAGAACTATTTTATCAGTCTCTATTTCAGCAATTAATTCGTCTTGTTTAACGCTTTCTCCTTCCTTTTTAACCCAGTTTGAAATAGTTCCATCAGATACTGACTCTGGATAAGTAGGTGATTTTATTTCTGTTGTCATTTTAATTCCTTAATCTTCAAAAGCTTTATTTATCATGGTTTCTTGTTGTTTTTTGTGTAATTTATTTAAACCTACAGCAGGAGCTGAAGCAGATGGTCGGCTAATTAATTGAATTTGTTTTTCTGAAAAACGATCCAGCACTCTTTGAATTCTATGCCTATGACTAAACCAAGCACCTTGATTTGCAGGTTCTTCTTGGCACCAAATAAATTTATCGCAATTGATGTAATTCTTTAAAATATTCTCTAATTCATTATAAGGAAAAGAATATAATTGCTCCATTCTTACAATTGCTACATCTTCAGCATTTAAAGCTTCTTTCTTTTCAATAAGATCATAATAAACTTTACCAGAGCATAAAATTAATTTTCTTATTTTATCTTTATTTTTTACTTTATCATCTATTACAGTCTTAAAAGCCCCATTTACTAATTCATCTAAACTAGATGTAGCTTGAGGATTTCTTAACAGGCTTTTTGGTGAAATTATTATTAGAGGTCTTCTCATCTTCCTTATTGTTTGAAGTCTCAATAGATGAAAAATTTGAGCTGGAGTAGTGGGTATACAAACTTGAATATTATCATGTGCGCATAACTGAAGGTATCTCTCCAGTCTAGCACTGCTATGTTCAGGACCTTGACCTTCGTAGCCATGCGGTAATAGCATTACAAGGCCAGATAGCCTCTCCCACTTGTGTTCTGCCGAAACTATAAATTGATCTATAACAACTTGCGCACCATTTGCAAAATCACCAAATTGTGCTTCCCAAATTACAAGACCGCTTGGCCAAGCAGTAGAATAACCATACTCAAAACCTAAAACTGCTTCCTCAGAAAGAAGGGAGTCATAAATATCTAGTATTGTATTATTTTTTTCAGCTATTTCGACCAAAGGCATATATTCAGTACCGTCTTTTTGATTGTGAATAACTGAGTGTCTATGAGCAAAAGTTCCTCTTCTGACATCCTGGCCAGAAAATCTAATTGGATAACCTTCACTAAGTAATGTGGCATAAGCCATATTCTCAGCAAACCCCCAATTAATGGGTATTTCACCCAAATTCATTTTTTTTCTATCATTGAGTAACTTTGATACTTGTTTTTGTAATTCAAAATTATCCGGAACAGAACTTATAATATTGCCTAACTCTGAAAATTTTTTTTGGTCAAATGTTGTATCGGTTTTTTCATTCCATACTCTATCCAAATAAGGGCGCCAATCAAACCACTTTTCTTCATTTGTTAAAGCCAAATTATCTGTAACTAGCTCACCTTTTTCTAGTGATGTTCTATAGTTTTTTTGGAAATTTAATGTTTCTTTTTCTGAAACAACACCTTCGTTAATTAACTTTTCTTGATATTGATCTCTAACTGATTTGTGATTTTTTATTTTTTTATACATTAATGGTTGAGTTGCAGAGGGTTCATCAGCCTCATTATGGCCTCGTCTCCTAAAACAAAACATATCAATAATAATATCTTTTTTGAAGGTATACCTATATTCACATGCAAGCTTTGCTGCAAATACAACCATTTCAGGATCATCACCATTAACATGAAGTATTGGACACTCAATCATTTTTGCTACATCGGTTGAATAAAGTGTAGATCTTGAGTCTCTAGAGTCTGAGGTTGTGAAACCAATTTGATTATTTACTATTACATGAATTGATCCACCAACCCCATAACCTCTCGTCTGAGACATTTGTAAAGTTTCCATAACAACACCTTGACCAGAAAAAGCTGCATCACCATGTATCAAAATTGGTATTACTAAATTTTTATCTTTATCTTTTAATCGTTCTTGACGAGCCCTTACTGACCCTTCAATAACAGGGTTAACAATTTCTAAATGAGAAGGGTTGTTATTTAAAGAGACATGAACTTCACCGTTTGGTGTAATAATATTTGATGAAAAACCCAGATGGTATTTTACATCACCTGAGCTTGCTCCTTCAAGTTCATAATCTTCTTCAAATTCAGAAAAAAGTTCTTTTGGAGATTTTCCTAAAACATTAACAAGTAGATTTAACCTTCCTCTATGTGACATTCCAAGACAAATTTGTTCAGCTCCAAAAATACTGCAATTTTGAATTAAACTATCAACAAGAGGTATTAAGGACTCACCTCCTTCAGTTCCAAATCTTTTCATTCCAGGATACCTAGTAGATAAAAATTTCGCTAATCCTTCAGTTGCATTCAAACGTTTAAGTAAGTTAATTTTTTCCTCTTTCTTGAAGTAAACTTTTCCTAAATTAGGCTCAAGTCTATCTTGAAACCATAATCTCTCTTTAATGTTTGTGATATAGTTATATTCTATTCCAAGTGTTCCACAGTAGATTTTATTAAGGGAATTAATTATCTCTTCTAATGTTGCCTTATCTTTTTTAATATTAAGAGTATCAGTATCAAATTCTTTTTTTAAATCTTCTTCACTTAATCCATGGAAATCGTAATCTAAATCCTCGCAGAAACTAGTCTTTCTGATGCCAAGAGGATCTAGATTTGCTCTTTGATGACCTCTATTTCTATATGATTGGATTAATTGAATGACTCTAATTTGCCCTTCGTTAATTGATTTTTCATTTATTGATTTATTGGAATAGTTTCTTTTTCTTCTTTGATTTTTAAAACGTTCAATAACATCTTTATGTGAAACTTCAGTTTTACCTTCTGAGTGAACTGGAAGAGTTTCAAAATAAATTTTCCAATCTTCCGAAACTGATTTTGGATCTTTCAGAAATGACTCATATAATGATTCAATAAATGGGGCATTACCGTCTCCAGCACCAACAGTTTTTTGAGTAGGATCTGCATATGATTCGTCTTTATCGATAGCATTATCAATAGAGATTTTAGAATTATCAGTCATATTTTTTCTCTAAAATTAAGGTAAATACTATGTAATTACTTAATTATTATTTTAAGATTAAATAAATATTTATCTTTTACATTCTATATATACACATACGTTAATAATACCAAATAAATTGAAGAATTTGTCACATATATTAAAAAATAGATGAATAATTTTTAAATGG
>Ga0160422_10000862_pt1 | contig 18635 bp, 15 predicted proteins | sample Fk160mmetaG_FD_108192 | JGI IMG/M metagenome (GOLD analysis project Ga0160422, IMG submission 108192) | Marine microbial communities from the Central Pacific Ocean - Fk160115 60m metaG | ecosystem: Environmental > Aquatic > Marine > Oceanic > Photic zone | place: The Central Pacific Ocean... | reverse complement strand
GCTCGCACACGACCAAGATTCCGTTGCTCATGATGGACCTCCTTAAATTACTTTGGCTTCGTCGCGAAGCAGGGTGATGAGTTCAGATACAACTTCGGCAGTGTCGCCCTCGATCATTCGACCAGGTGGCCGTTCCGGGGGCGGGCTCCAACTGCCAATGCTCACATGCGCAGCGCTCGACCCGACAGTGCCCGGGTCAATTCCGAGCGCCGCGGCATCGAGCACTTCGATTGGCTTGCGCTTGGCCATCATGATGCCGGGCAGTGTCGGGTAGCGCGGGGTGTTCAGTCCCTTGTCCGCTGTCACAACACACGGCAGCGGAAGCTCGACCACTTCGCGCTTTCCGCCACCAGCCTGACGCCAAGCCTTCACGCTATCGGCGGACACCTCTAAATCGGTGACCGCACACACCGAGGGCCACCCAAGAATCTCCGCCATCATCGCGGGAACCTGAGAATTGTCACCATCGATTGACTGGCGTCCGGCGAGGACGATGTCGACGCCCTCCTTCTTCATCGCGGCAGCAAGAATACGTGCGATGCCCAAAGAGTCGGAACCCTCGAATGCAGGGTCGTCGAGGCGCACAGCCTTGCTGGCTCCACTCTGACCCTTCTTACCCATCGCAAGCGCATCGCGAATTTTCGCGTCACCTTCCGAACCGCTCACGCTAAACACCACCACGTCTGACGCGATGGATGCCTCTTGCAACTGGATAGCAGCCTCAATGGCAAACGAGTCGTATGGGTTGACCTCCCAACTGACATCGGACAAATCGGGGCCCGACACCGCATCGGTGACATTGATGCGTGAGTCTGACCCGGGAACCCGCTTAATGCAGACGCCGACTTTCATGAAATACTCCTACGATTATGCGGCTAAAACACCGCGGAAAAATGTGTCCACGACCTGATCGGCCGCAACCTCCAAATCAAACCTGTCCCGATTGCGGGATAAAACCCATTGCATGGATAGCTCATCCAATGCTCCAAAGAATGCCCACTTGGCAATAAACGGGTCCACATCTTCGCGTATGATGCCTTGGCGTTGCCCGTCTTTCAGCGCGTCCCCCACTACATTCAAGTAGGCCCACAGAGGCTCCGGCCTGTACTCCCGCAAGAACTTATGCGACTGACGAAGTTCTACCTGAAATACCTGCGCAAGCAGCGGCTGGGTTCGCAGCTGATTGAAATGATGCCTTACGTAGGTGCGCACGCGCTCGAGTGGGCACTCAATACCGTCAAGATCGCCGTGAAGCCTGTCGAGCAGCAAGCCCATCTTTTCCTCAAAAATGGACAACAACAAGTCTTCTTTGTTTTTAAAATAGAGGTAGATGGTTCCGTCCGCGACCCCGGCACGCTTGGCAACATCCGCAACGCGGGCCGAGCGGTACCCCTTCTCGGCAAACACAGCGATAGCGGCGTCGGTAATCATCACGCGCTTGTCATTCGGTCGACTGGCTTCCGATTCGGTCATCCTTCCCCACTCGCAGAAGGTTTATGCGAGGTGCATGGTGGGGTCAAGCCTCAGTAGCGACCATTTTGAACAACATCACGGACCGAGAACACCCTCTGCTTCTGCCCATTGTTGAAACCACGGTGGGGCGTCCAATTTCTGGCCATCGCTAAGGAGTTCGATCAGTAATCTTCCCTTCTCTCGCTCGCCTACTGTGAACGCTGCTCGCGCCCACCACGCAATGTACTCTGACGACAAATCTTCCTGCGGACCATCTTCTGCGATGCGAAACGCGTCGACCGCCCGGTCGGCTTGGACGAGAGCTTTGAGTTGGAGCATCGCATCCAGTGGATGCGGCTGAACGCAATCTAAACCGCGGCCGAATGCGTCTGCCGCCTCCGACAACTTTCCACTGTGGGCTAAACCAACACCGTAAAGGTGCCATGAGTACGACGAGTCTGGCGTCGCCCGAACGGAGGCGCCGAACAGCGCCGCGTTTGAGGACCAAGCCGGCGCGCGCCCCCAGTGCACAGCAATACACCCGACCCCCAAGACCATCGCGAAAACGGATCGACGGAGGGTGGGCCTGATGCGAACTGCGGCCCATACGCCGAGGCCGACCAGAGCCGGAGTCATGTACCGCTCAGCGATCAAATAGCCATCCAGCATAACGGGCAACGCGATCGCGGGAGCACCAAGTACGAGGCCGGCCGCCCCGATCGCCACGCGATGACTTCGACCCCAATAGACCAGACCCCACACCACAAGACCGGCTGCCGGAATCGCCCAGACCGGTGTCACCCAGATCGAACGGACCGCATTCAGGGGAACGGGCCACACCAAGGATGCTATCGACCACCCCAGCGCCTGCGGAATCAACTCGATTTTCTGAATCCACTCCCATGATTGGTGAACGCCGAGACTCGATCGCAGGGTCACTAAGATCACAATGCCCGCAGCAACGGGTGCACGCCAACGACCCCCTGCGAGACCGGCGACACCGAGGAAGAGTGGAATCAGCAGACCACTCTCTTTCGAGAGTCCGGCGGCCAACACCAGCACAACACCGCCAAGCCCACTGCGCTTTGCGACCAACACAGCGAGCATGCCGAAGGCGCATGCAAGCAGATCGGGCAAGCTGGAGGCCCACCCAAGCGCTTCGCTCATTAGCGGGTGTAGCCCGTACACCAATCCTGCCAGAGCCGGCCACCGCAGTTCACGACAGACGCGCATGATGAGCACAACGTTCAGTGCATGAACCACAATAGCCAGACCGTGAACGACCTCAGGACCCCATCGCCCGGTCACGGCAAGCGCGCTCATGGAGATGGGTCGATAGTAGCTCGAACCCGGCCCATCACCCGTCACGGGTACGGACCAAAGGCGTAGCATACCGGCAATGTCCAGTTGCGCGAGCCTGTCAACGATGAGCGGCTCGTCGTCCCAAACGAACCCACCCGTCAGGTAGGGCAACGACCCCAAAAGCACCATGACGACCACGGCAAGGCCCTGCCGCGGATGCGTATGGACTTGGGGCTCAGGAACGGTTTTTCTCCAGCCAAGCCGTCACTTGGCCCACGATGTCGTTGTTTGGCACGGTGTCCCAATCGGCAAGAAATCGCGCATTACCGCTTTCCGTCAAGGGATGATTGACCAGTTTGGACAGCACCTTGTAAGGAATCGTGGCAACGTCTGAACCCGCAAGGGCCACTTGGCTGACGTGCAGCGGATGGCGAATCGAGGCGGACAGAACCTCAGTTCCCAATTCTGGGTAATTGCCGAACATCGTGACGATTTCCTCGATCAGCTGGACTCCATCCGTCGCAATGTCGTCAAGTCGCCCGAGAAAAGGACTCACATAGGCAGCACCTGCTTTCGCCGCCATGAGTGCCTGTGCGGCCTGGAAGATGAGAGTGACATTTACATCAATCCCGTCATCCGCGAGGGCTCGCGTAGCAGTGAGCCCCGCATTTGTCAGTGGAACCTTGACCACCACGTGCTCACTAATCTGAGCAAGCAGCCGACCCTCTTTAATCATGCCCTCAGCATCTTGGGATACAGTCTCAGCGGAAACCGGTCCGCGAACGAGTTCGCAAATGTCAGCGATGGTCTGGATGAAATCTCCACCCTCTCGAGCGATCAGGCTTGGATTTGTGGTGACACCATCCAAAATGCCCCAAGCATGGGCCTCTCGAATCTCGTCTATGTTTGCCGTGTCGATAAAAATTTTCATGCCGTTTTCTCTATCGGGGGTGGGGTTGGAAAATGCTCGGGGTTTGTACTTCGCAGACCTCCGCAATGCAACAGGCTGAGGCAGTAAGCCCGTGGCTACCATGCCGGCGACGTCGAATGGCTTCAGCTGAGCCAGCGTTTGTCCGGCGACCGGATGAACCATTGTCGACGCGACTTCGGCGGCCGGAATCAACACAAAAGGACGATTGAGCATCTGAGGATGCGGCACGCTGAGGTCGCGACCGCGACGATTCATCCTGCCGTACAACAAAATATCCACGTCGACGGTGCGGTCACCCCAACGACGAGCCCGTCGCCGGCCAACTCGGTCTTCAACCTGCTGACACAGCGAGAGAAGCCCTCGAGCCGAACGATGCGTTCTCACGCGGACAGCCGCATTTAGGAACCGACCGAGAGCCGCGCCGATTGGCTGATTTGACCACGTTTTACTGCACGCAATCACCTCGGTCGCCGGATCGGCATCCAGCATTCTGACGGCAAGCTGCAGCCAGCGCGCGCGATCACCGATGGAACTGCCCAGCCCAATGAGCGCTTCGGTCACGGGTTCACCAGAATGGCCCTCTCCGTGAGCTTGGCACGGCGCGCAACAACGGGATCCTGAACAGAGGACCGGACCACGCCATCCTCGGCGACAAACCATTCACCGCCCAACGGATCGGGCGGTAATGGTCCCATCTGGTCAATGTGGTCAATGGGCACGCCAAGCCGCTCTTCTACATCCGCTTGGATGCTCTCCACGGCTTCCGATACCTGCTCGTACAACAACGACTTGTACTTGGCATCAACAAGAGCCCGCTCGCGGTCCGAATTGGCGTTGTTCAGTTGTTCCTTCAAATAAAGCAATGCCGCTTTCCGCTGCCCTCGCCGACTGATGAACTCCGCCGCCGCATTGCGGTACCAGCGAGGTGCTCTCGGAAGAGCTGCCGCGTGCTGCAGGTGCCCGACTGCCCGGTCCAGATCGTTATGGTACATGTACGCGTTCATCGCCAACGAAAACGGAAAATACGGGTCTTCTGGAAAGGCTTCAACCGCCTCTGAAAAAATCTCGTCTGACCCCTCAATGTCGTTCAACAGGCGCAGCATCGAGCCCCCGTAGAAGAACGGTGTCCTCCACTTGGGGTCCAACTCAACCACGGTCTTCAGTACGGTCCGGGTCCACGCAGCGCCGTCCTCGCTCTCCTCCGCCAAGAAGTCAACGAACAACAAGACCGTTCGAATCCAGAACAGGTCTGCGACGACCATATCGAATCCCATGGAGCTGACTTTCGTGGCCTGCGGTGAGGGAACGAAAATCGGGCGCAAGTCCTCAGTCTGGGCCCAGCGATCCGGGTCGGTCCGCACCTGAAACTGGTGAGCACCAATGGCGCCAGCGAAAGGGAGCGCAATTAAGATGAGGGTTCGCAAATTCACATTCGCTCCTAACGGGTCAGCAGCGCATCGACCTGCGGAGCGAGTGGCTCTGAACCGACCCATTGCCGCTCAAGCGCTCTGTAGGCTTCCTGATTTCCACTGCGCTTCGCCAAGGCTGCGCGAACCACAAGGTCACGAAACCTCGGATCACTCGGCTCCGAGTGGGCCCAGGTTTCAGCCCGTTCCCATTGACCCTCCAGTGCAGCGGCCATCGCCATCCAGCCGTTCATCGGGCCGGTTGGACTGCACCCGCGAAGCAACGCCCAGTCGCCCATACGCAGCGCAAGCGAGGGGAGACCGGTGCGCATGGCCGATCCGACTACGGGCCCGCAAGCCTCAAGGTCAATCCCGGTTCGGGCGAGTGAACTGACAAAGTTGACGTGGGCTCGCTTATGACGCTCATGCAGCGTAAATGCGTGCCCGAGACTCATTTCATTGGTCGCCGTCGGCACATCGCGAACCGCGGCGCCCCAAAGCGCGCGGTCGTGGGACCAATCGGGCAGGCGGAAATGGACGATGAACAACGATGTAACCAAGAAGGTGGGCAACACGTATCGGATGTATTGCCCGAAATTGGCAGCCACGATCAAGGCAACGCCCGCCATGGGCCAGTAGAGGAACCGGTCGCCGTATCCCCCCTTGTCGGCGGTTGGGACCAGCGTGATTGCCACCAACATGATCGCCCAAACCGCCCCGATCGCACTCAGCTTTCGTCTTTCGCGATCACCCGTGAGGGCACACAGGCCCAAGACAATGACCCAACACCAACCCAACCCCAAGCGCGACCAGTCTCGCTCACCAATCCACGTAAGGTCATACGCACTCGACAACGGCCATGGACTGAACACAGATGCCGCGTAGCCACCGATCAGTGCTGGCAACCCTCGCCACAGCAGCCTGAGCCCTTCTTGCCCCGGTATCGTTGCCTCTCCCACCCCAACAGCAGTCCGGATTGCGATCACAACGCACACTCCCGCAACGAACGGCACCTGACGCGTAACCAGCATCTTGGTCCGCCCCCTGAGCACATCTGCCGATCCCAACATGATGGGAAGGAGAAGGGCCGTTTCCTTGGAGAGCCCTGCGAGAATGGTGAGAACAAATGCCGAAGCCGCACGCCCGGCGGTCATGCGTTCTCCAGTCCACACCGCACCCAAGGCAAACAAACCCAATGCCGCGGCCATCAGGTCATTCCGTGCCGCGACCCATGCCACCACCTCGCTCTGAACTGGGTGCAACGCGAACAGTGCCGCGGCCATCAGAGCCGTTCGCTCGTCCAAGAGCGGAGCACACAGCCGATGAAATGCAACCACTGCCGCCCCATGCCAGAGAACGCTGTGTGCATGGTACCCCAACGGATTGAGGTCGAATAACCACCGGTCAAGAACAAAACTAAGAAGAACCAGCGGGCGGTAGTACCCGCTCGCCACATCGCCAGCCCCACTGGCCGCCCAGAGGTCCGTCGTAAAAATTGACCACAGACTGGCATCACGCAGGGCGTCGTTGTTCACAATCAATGGGACGTCATCCCACACGAACCCGGCAGTCCACAAGCCCATATAGGCTATCGCGGTCAGCAGGAGCAGCCCTTTCAGTCCGAACTTCACGCCAGTCCCTTATCGTCAAATAAAAAGGGCGGCCCATGGGCCGCCCTTAGTCGAACATGCGCGCGTTCTAGTAGGTAGATGCGCCAGTGTTCATCTTGGTGTTGACCGACTTGGTCGCGGTGAACGACGCTTCGGTTCCGTCACCATCCACGTCGCACTCGCCTGTTACCAGGAAGTCAGTGGTGGAGCTCGAGCTCACCTTGTAGCGGCCGCGAACCTTACCGTCTGGTCCCCACCCGAGGGTGTCGAAGCCAGAACCGGACGTCCATGTCCGCTGGGTCTTTGCGATTGTCGAATCTGGCTTCCAGTCGTCAACCTCAATGTACTTATCGAACGCTGCGTCGTAAGCGATCTGGGCGGTCTTGATACCATCAACGTTGCCCGGAACCTCAGCACGCTTGGCTCGGTACTGCATGTCTACGAAGTTCGGAATCGCAATCGCTGCGAGAATACCGATAATCGCGACAACAATCATCAGCTCGACAAGGGTGAATCCCTTCTTGTTGAACATTGTTTGCCTCTCCATCTGGGTCTGCTCCGGGCAGGCCCGGAAAAATCTTTAACGAGGGAACACCGTGTTCCCACGCAGAAACTACCATACAAGTTTCGTGCCAAGTTTTCTGAAAGGCACACATGGCCACTTTTTTACGAAAACGATGGCCTGCGGCCTATTATCGGCCGTAAAAAGTGACAAAAAATGTCAGCATCGAATGACATTTTTTGTCAGCGCATCGGCGCAAACATTGAAAATATTGACATGCCAACACTTTATTAGACTCACGTTCAGTAGACGAATGAGTCAGATCGGGGCCCTACAGGCTGGCGTTCCGTACCTTCAAATACGGCTTGTTCACCGTTGCCGTCGACGTCGCAAAAGCCCTTGACCGTGAATCCGTCCTGCGCCGTCGTCGCGATAGCATAGGAACCGCGAACCTTGCCTTCCGGCTCCCAACCGAGGTCGTCGAATCCGCTGCCCGCCTTCCATGGGCGCTCGCGCTGCCCCGGAAACGCATCCGGTCGAGGAATTTCCTCCGAGATCAGTCGTCCATGGGCGCTCTGATAACCGATGGCTGCGTAGCGGATTCCTTCGAGGTTTGCGGGCACCTCAGCACGCTGAGCCCGGTACTGCATCTCAACAAAGTTTGGGACACCGATGGCAGCCGCGATGCAGAGCAGCGCCATTAGAACCATAAGTTCAATGACTGAAAATCCGTATCGTGGCTGCCGCCGGGCCATTATGCTCTTCCTTTGATGCTTCCATTCCCAAGGAAGCATAGAATATTCGAGCAAAAACTATGCCAACTCACTCAGCCACGAGATCGTCCAGTCCGAACTTGGCCAACCGATACCGGAACGAGCGAAAACTCATCTGAAGTTTTTTGGCCGCCTCGGTTTTGTTGCCATGGGCCTCTTCCAATGCCGCTACCAACCAACGCCGTTCAACCTGTCCCAGCATTCCATCAAGGTTAACGCCTTCCTCTGGGAACTCCTCTGTGGCAAGCAACAGCGGCTTTTGGCCTCCATCAACGAGCTTATCTGGGAGATCGGTCGGGTGAACCATGGCGTCCCGACACAGCGCCACCGCACGCTCGATGATGTTTGAGAGTTCTCGAACATTGCCCGGATAGTGCCAAGCCTGAAGCGCTCGTATGGCGTCAGGACTGACCTGTATGTCTCCCCGATCGTAATCGGCTGAAAACTTTTTCACGAAGTGTCGGATCAAGCTGGGCACATCTGCTGCTCGCTCACGCAGAGGCGGCAGGCCGATCTGCACGACATTGAGACGGTAGTACAAGTCGTCGCGGAAGCTTCCTTCCGCCACCATCGCTTCCAAGTCTGCATTGCTCGCAGCGATGATGCGAGCGTCAACCTCGACCTCTGCAGTGCCCCCAACCGGCATGAACCGTCGGTCTTGGATGGCCCGGAGTAGCTTAACTTGGGCGGAGAGCGGCAAGGAGTTGACTTCATCGAGAAACAGGGTGCCCCCATCGGCGCTCGCGACCAACCCCTTTTTGTCTTTCACCGCACCGGTGAACGACCCTTTCTTGTGTCCAAACAGTTCGCTTTCGACCAGTGCCTCGGGTATCGCGCCGCAGTTAATGGGCACAAACGGACCCTCAGCACGGCTTCCGCTGAAATGAATTGCGCGCGCGACCACTTCCTTACCAGTGCCGCTCTCGCCGACTACCAAACAGTTGATGCGTGTGTCCTTGACGCGATCGATCAGCTCATAAACCCGATTCATGGGCTCTGACGATCCGATGAGATTTCCAAAGTGATACTGATCGCGCAGCTGTGCCTTCAGCATCCGGTTCTCTGCCTCGAGCGCCCGCCGGCCAAGCGCCCGGCGAACCACCATCTTCAACTCGGCGTTGTTGAACGGTTTTAGAACGTAGTTTGCCGCCCCCTTGGTCATTGCATCAACGGCCGTGCGCGTCGACCCATACGCCGTGACCACAACCACCTCAACATCCCGCTCTTCCTTCGCCGCACGCTCCTTCACTTTGCTGAGCAAATCGATGCCGTGCATCCCGGGCATGTTCAGATCGGTGACGACAAGATCAGGCCACCAGTCATCGACGCGAGCGAGCGCGTCCTCGGCACTCGCAACGGCCTCCACTTCGTAGCCGGACCGCTCGAGAAGAATGCTGAGCATTCGACGCATCGACAGCTCGTCGTCGACCACTAAGACCCTGTCTCGCCTCATCCAAGCCCCACCGTTGGCTCCAGCGTAGCCGACTCTGCATCGGTTGGAAAATGGAGCGTGAAGCATGTTCCTTCGCCCTGTTGGCTACGCAAACGGACCTCGCCCTCGTGCGCGCGAACGATGCGGTCCACATTTGCGAGGCCCAGCCCCGTCCCACCGCTCCGTGTGGTGTAGAAAGGGTCGAAGATGCGCTCCCTTTGGAGCCGAGGAATTCCGACCCCCTCATCCTCAACATCAATCTCAATCCCTGCCCCAGAGGCGCGCACTCTGAGCTCGATGTGACCCTGCTCCGGTGTGGCCTGCGCAGCATTCAATACGAGGTTCCACACTACCTGTCGGACACGGTTTGCATCCAGCATCATCACAGGTACGGTTTCCATGCTTGCGGAAATGGTGACCCGCTCTTGATACCGAGGGTCTTGTTCAAATGCGACAACGATGTCGCGCACGATGGTCGTGATGTCTGTGGGTGATGTGCGAAGATGAAGCGGTCGCGCAATGTCGAGAAAGTCCTCGACGAGTTCATTTAGGTTCTCGACTTCGCGCAAGACGATGCCGTGCAACTCGTCTTCTCCATCATCTTGCAGCATCTGAACCGCACCCGAGATGGACGCCAGTGGATTGCGGATTTCGTGGGCAAGGCCCGCTGCAAGCCGGCCCACGGCGGCCAATCGTTCATCCCGCTCCACGCGCTCTTCCATCTTTCGCCAGTTCGTGATGTCTTCCACCACCACAACCGTGCCGCCCCGTTCCAGCCCATGGCGACTGCACACCAAAACCTTGTGCACATCGTTCAGTACGAAGTCTTGTTCCCACACGTCATCTCGGGGTGTCAGGATGTCAGTCAGGGCGCGCTCACTCACGGGGCCGAGGATGCGCACTGCTGCCGGGTTCAGGGCACGAATCAGCCCTTGTTCATTCACCACGACGATTCCCGAGTCCAGTTGGTTCAGCACGACATGGTGGTCCGCCCGAAGTTGCTCAACCCCCTCCACCGACGCAGCCAAGGCCGACCGCGTTTGCTGCAGGCTACCGGATAAGGTTCCCGAGAGCATGCCGACCAAAAACAGCGAAAACACGCGCAGGGTCGACTCGGTGTACACGAGCACGCCGCCCGTTGACACTTCCCAATCCGTGAAGCCGTAGAGCCCGACCACCGTTGTGATCATGAACACTATGGCGTCGATGGTTGCCACGGACAGCGCGCCCCATCCCGGCAGCAGCCATGCTGCAGCCACAATGTTCATGAAATAAAGCACGAAAAAGGGACTTCTGGGGCCGTCCGTCAACCATACGAGTGTGGTCACAACCACAGTGTCGAACAGCAACTGCACCCATCGAAACCATGCACGGTCGCCGTAACGCTCGATCAACTGTGCACTCACGGCCCAAATCAGAAACACCACGAGGGCTATCTGAAACAGGCTCTTGTGCGTCAGCATGATCCATGGCTGGTATGACCATGCCAGCACAATGGCGGACCCAAACAACCCGCAGAACAGAACGATTTTGGTGAACATGTACCGGACGACCGCGACATCGCCGCCGGGTCGTGCCGCGGTGTTCACTATCAACCACCACCGATGCTGGATGCCATCGAGAAGATTGGGAGGTACATAGCGATAACCAAGCCCCCAATCACAACACCGAGGAACACCATAATCATGGGCTCGATCATACTGGTGAGGTTTTCGACAGCTTGGTCCACCTCTTCCTCGTAGAAATCTGCCACCTTGTTCAACATGACATCGATGGCTCCTGTTGCTTCACCCACATGAATCATCTGGCAGACCATTTCGGGGAACACGCCTGTCTCCGTCAGCGGCTCGGAAATGGTGCGCCCCTCGGCGATGCCGTCTCGGACCTTCATGACCGCTTTTTCGATGACTTTGTTGCCGGCAGTTCTTCCACAGATCTCAAGCGCCTCCAGAATGGGTACGCCCGACGAAATCATCGTCCCCATGGTGCGGCAGAAACGAGCCACGGCGACTCGCGTGAGCAGTTCGCCAAACACCGGCGACTTCAACATGATGTTGTCGATGGCAAACTTTCCAGTCGGCGAGTTGTAGATTGTTTTCACAAGGAAATACAGGCCGGCGATTATGCCAACAATGTACAGGAAGTTGCTTTGCATCCACTTCGACATGTCAATGACGAATTGCGTGGGCGCGGGCAGCGATGACCCGAACTCTGCAAACATTGTCTCGAACGTCGGCACCACTTTGAGAAGCAGAACGGCAACAACAATTCCGGCCACCACAAGGGTCGCGATTGGGTACATCATCGCGCCTTTAATCTGGCGTTTCAGCTTATCGGCTTTCTCGAGATACAACGCCAACCGGTTCAGAATGGTATCCAAGATACCGCCGACCTCACCGGCAGCGACCATGTTTCGGTACAACTCGTCAAACGTGCCCGGGTACTTCCGCAGCGCATCCGCGAAGGTTGCACCCGATTCAACCGTGTCCTTGATGGTCGAAAGCTCTTCCCGAAACGCCGGGTTTGGGGCCTGCTTTGCTTGAATATCGAGGCATTGAACGAGAGGAAGACCGCTGTCGATCATCGTGGCAAACTGACGCGTAAAGATGACGAGGTCCTTGGTTCCAACCTTCCCCTTCATCATTTCCTGCAGGAACTTGGGCATTGGAACGTTGATTTCGGCGTTCATCATGCCGCCTTTCTTGGCAACACTCGTCGGACTGATTTGCATTTGCCTCAGGCGGGACCGAGCCGCTTCGATGCTATCTGCTTCAACCGTACCGCTGCGGGTCTCACCGGAAGCGGCGCGCCCTTCGTATGCAAACGTTGCCATAAATCACCCTGCCTCGTGGAAGTGTAGCGTTATTTATGCGCCAAATGCAACCGGTAATCCCTAGTCGGGAGCGGTCGCACGCACGACTTCTTCCATGGATGTCATCCCCTCGGAGAGCTTTGTCAGTGCGCTCATGCGCAGGGTCTTCATGCCCTGACGAATCGCCTCTCGTTTCAACTCGAGCGTGGACGCACCGTTGAGAACAAACTCTGCAAGTTCGTCGGTCATGACCATGATCTCATAAACGGCGATCCGGCCCTTGTAACCCGTGTTGTTGCAGGTACGACAACCGGCGCCGCGCATCACCTGGAACTCTGCCGTGTCTTCGGGCGGGACACCCAGCTCAATCAACACCTGGTCGGGCACATCCGTCACCTCTTTGCAGTCCGAACACAGCTTCCGAACCAAGCGCTGAGCACCGATCAGGTTGACCGATGAGGCGACTAGGAACGGCTCGATCCCCATGTTCAGCATTCGGCTGACTGACGATGGCGCATCATTGGTGTGGAGTGTCGACAACACAAGGTGACCCGTGAGCGCAGCCTTGACGGCAATCTCCGCGGTCTCGAAGTCGCGAATCTCACCGACCATGACAATATCGGGGTCTTGGCGAAGGAAGGACCGCAATGAAGATGCGAAGTTCAGGCCAATGTCATCGTGCATCTGCACCTGATTGATGCCGAACAGGTTGTACTCAACGGGGTCCTCAGCCGTGCAGATGTTTGTCGTCGTTTTGTTGAGTTCCGACAATGTTGAGTACAAGGTTGTCGTCTTACCAGACCCCGTCGGACCCGTGATCAGAATCATTCCAAACGGCTTGTGAATGGCCCCCTTGAAGTCGGAGAGTACCTTCTCTTCAAAACCCAGTTTCGTCATATCGAGCTGCAGATTGGATTGGTCAAGCAGCCGCATGACCACCTTTTCTCCCCACAACACAGGCAAAATCGAGACCCGAAAGTCCATCACCTTGCCCCGACCCATTTTCATCTTGATCCGACCGTCCTGCGGGAGGCGTCGTTCTGCAATATCGAGGTTCGACATGATCTTCAGGCGACTTGTAATGGCGTCCTTCAGCTTGGTCGGGGGCTTCATTACCTCGTACAGCACGCCGTCGATCCGATACCGAATCCGCACCTGCTTTTCGTAAGGCTCAATGTGGATATCGGATGCACCCTTACGGATGGCATCGAGCAGGATGAGGTTGACCAGCTTGACCACAGGCGCATCGCCCGCGGATTTCTGAAGGTCGAGTACGTTGATGTCCTCTTCTGATTCTTCTTCGAACTCGAAGTCCTCGTCTTCCTCCACGAAGTCAATCATGACCTCGTCGAAGCTAACGGTGGACGTGTAGTACTTCTCAATGGACTCGGCGATGGCCTGCTCGGACGCCACAACGACGTCGATCTTCAGCCCAGTGATGAACTTGATGTCATCGACGGCGTAGATGTTCGACGGATCCGCCATCGCCACGATCAGCGTGCTTCCGGTTCGGTTGACCGGGATGACTTGGTGCCGCGTGACCACCTCCTTGGGCAGCACCTTCAGAACCTCCGCATCGATCTCAAACTCCGAAAGATTGATGCTCGGCACACTGTACTGCTTCGACAGGAAGGCAATCAGTTCGTTTTCTTCGATGTAGCCAAGCTTCGTCAGTTCGTGACCAAGACGCCCGCCGCTAGACCGTTGCGATGTCACAGCATTCTTCAGCTGCAGCGGGGTAATGAGATTTTCTTTTACAAGCAGTTCGCCAATGCGGTCGTTGTCAGACACAGCAGTCTCCTAAAAGTCAACAACCGATGGTACCGCACTGACACCACTGGTGGAAATCGAAAGGACGTGTTCTGAAAAAAACCGGCCCAACAAAACACTTAAAATATTGTTTTTAAACACTTTTTGTGCAACTTTGAGCCGATTTAGAATCTTCCCTTCGTGGGTCACAGGTTGCGTCACACCCGGGCGGTAGGCGCAAGCTTCGAATGCGCTGGTGCAGGCACATGCTTCTGCTGCAACGCATCCACCGGTCGCACCCGATACCCCGCGCCGACGGAACCCCTCAGCACCGCACTGTCATGGGTTTTCGAACAGGGGTGACACTGTGCCATCAGAAGCCTCACCCCTCACGTCCTGCGCATCAGCCGAAGAGGTGCTTGAGAACGTCCGCAGTACCCACTTCAGCACTCATGTCCAAGACCGCCCATGCATCCGCCTCACTCCCCTCATCATCTTGCGCGAATGCCTCAACGACACGACTTCGGAGGGGATCCCAAGAGCTACCCGGCCCCCCCGATGCAACCGGCACTGAGGTGGGCCATGACCCGCCGCGAGAGGTCTTGACCTCAATGTGAGCTCCAAACCGCCATTGCCATGCCGCGATTCGGGCATCCGACAAGCTGCGAGGCGCGTAGCGAATGCGCTCCAGCCAGCGATCGGGCCGTTGCTCGGCAAACGTACGCGCATCGCTCCATTTCATCCGCGGCCAAATCGAGTTGGCTCCCCCCATTCGATTGAAGAGCGACCGAATTTCACCCTCCGTCAGCCCCCCCAAGAGGGGCAGCACTGTATCCAGAGCGTGGGTCATCAGATCCATCGTCAGGCTGATGTCATGCTCAATCCGAACGCGTCCAGCCACAAGACCACACCGCGGGTCCGGATCGAGCGCGGGAACTGACAACTCATGGTGTACAACCAACGCCCCGATGGCGTGGCGTATGGAGTGACCCAACCCCAGCCGGTCGGGCAAGCCGTGCCGCACAATCCACTGGTCTAATGCCACTGCGGGGGCAGGCACTCGAACCGTAATGGCGAGGATCTGGTCCGCACGGATGCGCTTGTCTGCCGCTTTTAGATGGCGCAACAGTACCTCATGCACCCCGTCAAGAACCGAATGCCACGCCACAGGACCGGGCCAACGGGGAAACGAAACCGTTTCCGTTAACCAAGCCGTGCCGAGGCCCGTGTACGCGTGACTGAGGGGAACCCAGCAACCGGCCTCCATCAGCCCTCCTGCCTGCTCAAGGACATCCGTTTTCCCTTCGACACCCTTCCGCGCCAGCTGCGCAGCCTCAACACCCCTCGCCACCGCCAGGCCGATGGCCAATGGACGACCTGCGCTGGCTAAAACCGAACGCGGAATGGGCCCTGCACCCACCAAGGCGATGGCCAACGCGTGGGCGGTTTGAGTGGGAGAAAGATTCATCATTTTCGCTGCAGATGCCGCTGCGGAGGACGCGTAAACCCATCCATTTCCGAGACCGTGATGGGGCCCGAGCATCATCGCAGCGCCGACTCGACCACCCACCTCGTTCCCTGCAACGACCGCCTCGATCAATCGCCCCAGCGTTGCCCCCTTGGCGCACGCCAGTGCGGCTGCCACCGCACCGACGCCAGTGGCTCCACCCAGCACAAAGTCGAGCTTGTCGGGAATTGCCGCCCGAGCCGCATGCAGGCGAGCCGCATGCACGGGACTTGAACTGCCCCCACCAACCAACGGGGCCGGTCCACGCGTTGGGCCAGTACTGCGAAGGGTCTTGTCTGGGGGTGTTGACTGAATCTGAGTCAAGATGTGCAGCACCTGCAATCGGCACCGAACGTCCACCGCCTTGGGGATCGATTCAACTTCCAAGCCTGCAGCCCAAGCTGCCAATGTTTCTACATGCGTCGCCATCAAAAACTCACTGAACACTGAATTCCAGCAGACCACATTCGACCACCAACGGGAATAGGCCGCCCATCAATCGGCGCGCCTGGCCGCACCTCTCCGTCTGGTACGAGGGATCCTTCAGCCAGTCGCTGTTGCGAAACATAGCCATCCCAAGCAATCGGGCCGGGAACCAAATCGAGGGCATCGCGGTGGACGATCCCCACACCACCCGCAATTAAAAACCGATCGGAATCGAGAAATGCCGTGGAGGACCCCTGCGACGCCAACGGGCTGGGTATGTACGCGCCGCCTGCGCGCACCGTCATCTCAACAGGACCCTGATTCGGTCCGCTGCGCCAAGTTGGCAGTCCGATTTCAACGCCACTGTGCACCGACGTCGTGTCGCGAAACTCAACCGTGTATTCGTTGGCATCATCAAGCCTGTCCTCATCGACTTGAAACATCTGACTTCGAATCGCCGCCTCGCTGAGATGGGCCACATTGACGCGCATCGCCGACCATCGGGTCCGGTGAATGTCGGCGTAAACATGCACAAAATTATTGGGCTGATAGGCCGCCCCCACACTCCAACGTTCGGGAACAAAGTGGTCGAAGATGCTGAGTTCTACAGGAATGACCAGCGCTAAATTTACCGACTCGAGATCGCCTACCTCGGCCAGCCGGCCATTGATCTGAAGGTCGATATCGGCCTCTACTGGCACTCCACTCGAGCCGCGCCAGGTGGCCGCAACGCGTGCACCGTTCAGCCAGTTCGCAGTCGGACCGAGATCCCAGTAGAGTCCGACCATAGGGACGAATCTTGGCACCAGGTCCAGCGTCATTTCGTGGACGTCTACCCGTACATACTCAATTAAGTCTTCCGCCTCGGCTTCCGCATCCGTCGCAGCCCCTGCGGCGATGTCAATGGTTCCGTTGATTCTGTACTTTGCCTTGCCGACCATTTCCGACGCGGCGCCGATGCTGAACCCGTCTATCAGTTCGAATCCAAACCCGACGGCCAACTCAAGGCGCTGCGTTCGGTTGCCATGCATGACCCATGCGGGAAGCGCCGGCTCGGTAGTCCGCAGGCGCAAGAACTGGTCAGTGGGCATAAAGGCATTCAACGCCACCCCCATTCGGTCGCCAACGTTGCGTGCCATGCTGATCGTGGAGCCGTCGGCTCGGGGGCGATCCGCCTCCAATAGGAGCGGATTGTCGGCCTCGTTGAGTTGCCCATCGCGATTCGTGTCCCAATGCAGTGGCGGTGGCCCAGGGAATGAACTTCGATTCAACCCATAGCCGTACGCAGCTTCTGCCCACTCAAGCTCCTGCAGGAGCGCGGGGTTGCGAAAGACGGTCATTCCGCCATCAGCCACTGCTAAACCGCCCTGACCTCGACCAATCGCGGCGCCGCCAAACCCATAGGCATCGATCGGGCCCGCATGGGCGGCAGTCAACATCGCGGTCAACACGGACAGACCAATCACTAAGCGTACCCTAAGCCAGGCGATGGCCAGTGGGCTCTCTGTTCCAACGCCGCGACCAACTGCTCGGGCGATGCCTCCGGCATCGCCTCCGCGAGGCACGCGGCCAGCCCCGCCACATGCGCCGTCGCGATCTCAGGGCCCCGGTAGAGCCGGTCCATCGTTGGTCGACTCAGGTGCCCGTGAGCGAGAAACTTACCGGAGAGGTGGCCCCAGTCATCCACTCCAAAGTGCTCCGGATGGAAGTGAAACAGCCTCCCCTCGCCGCAATCTGGATGACTGGCAACCCCCAACGTTTCGGGCAAATCCGCCGGGTAGGCCCGATCCCCTCTCGGATGAGCCGCAGCCAGCACCACCGCTCCAGCCTCTCGGGCCAAGGCTATCGTGTCTCGCAGCAACAGTGCTTTGCCCATGTTGGGCGTGCCCATCGACAGGTTGATTACGCGGGCGCCATTGCGAAATGCCGTCTCGATACCCGCAGCCATCAAGTCAGCCGTGGTCCGAAGTGAGCCATCCATGATTCGAACACTCAGAATCTCAACGTCCGGCGCGATCGCCAGCAATGAAGCTGCGACATCCGTTCCATGACCGTTGAGGTCACCGTGATCGGGGCCGATCATCGCATGCCCCGTCGCTCCGAGCTCGATGTTCCAGCCAGTGACCGCGGCCCGATCCAGCCGCGGGTCCATGGCGTCCACCCCAGAATCCACGACCGCGACCTTCACTCCAGCGCCGGTCCACTCTCGTCCTCGAAACCGCATCGATTGCTCATCACCTATTGTACTGCGCCACTGTAGTGCCCCCGTCGGCCTGAAACAAGCCCAAAGCCACCCACTCGGAGTAAGCTGTTCCGATATGAGCCACATTGATGCCCAACTTCATGCCGACGCCGATGCTCTGGGTACAGCCCGCGCCTTGGCCGCGTCTGGGCACACCGTCGACCTGAATGGGATTGTTGCCCATGCGGCATCGCACGACACCGTTGCATTGACATGCGTCCTCGCGTCGATCGCAACCACTGCGGGTATCGCATGGCCCATCGGCTCGAGCATCGTACTTGCTGCGCTGCTGATGAGCACACTCACCGATGCCGATGGGGGCGCAGGCTGGGTGCGCAATCTGATCGTAAAGACCATCGATCACACTGTGGTGGTGTGGCCCAGGAACGTACACGAAGACCGTCCGGACCAACCAACGCTCCTGATCACCGCTCCCCTCACGCGAACAATCGGTCCTCCATCCCAGGCGCTGCGGTGGTTCATTGTCCCCT
>Ga0160422_10000861_pt1 | contig 18636 bp, 14 predicted proteins | sample Fk160mmetaG_FD_108192 | JGI IMG/M metagenome (GOLD analysis project Ga0160422, IMG submission 108192) | Marine microbial communities from the Central Pacific Ocean - Fk160115 60m metaG | ecosystem: Environmental > Aquatic > Marine > Oceanic > Photic zone | place: The Central Pacific Ocean... | reverse complement strand
CCGGGGTACATCGTCCAATCACCGCGCTTCAGTGTCAATTCGCCGTAGAGGCTTGGCTGCCAGATGTCGAATGAGCCGGACTCGGTCGGCGCTTCTCTGTTGTTGGACACCGACCGCTCGGGCGGACGGGCGATGTCGTACAGGAAGCTGGAGCGATTGAAGTTGGGATCGGCACCGATCATCCAGCCAATGGACCGATCCAAGCCGACGTCCTGCGTCATCTGTATACGAGTCGAAACTCGCATTTCTTTCTCGTAGGCCTCGCTCGTGTTGTCATTTTCAAAAAACTGTTTTTCAGGTCCGATCACCACCGATGCCTCGATGCTGCGGTCGTCGCCGAGGGTGCGATTGTGGAGCCATCGGACCTTCTGAAATTGGGTCGCAAACCCGGCGATCACGGTTTCATCTTCACCTTGTCCGAGGAACCGAAAGCGATCGTCTGACATCAGAAACAGAATGTCATTCCACCCGTTGTCCAACTTCCGAGACCATCGAAGCTGTGCGTCGTAATAGCGAGGCGCCTGTACGGTGAGGGTCCCGCTGTTCAGGATCGGGTTGAGCACGGCATCCGCATAGCTTCGTCGTGCGGAGAGGGTAACGGAGTCCCGTTCGCCGATGCGACGTTCGGTGAAGAGGGCCGTCTGGAACACATCAACGGACAGGTTGCCGTTGGACCGCTCCGGGAGTTGCTGTTTTGTTCGCAGGTCAACGAGGCCGCCCAACGCTCGCCCGTACTGCACGGAATAGCTGCCCGGCAGGAAGGCCACTTCGGAGAGTAGATCCGATGAGAGGACAGTCGTCAATCCCGAGAAATGGAAGACGATGGGAATTCGCCCGCCGTCGATGAAGTAAAGCGAGTCTTCGGGGGCTGTCCCCCGAATGCGGAGGTTCCCTGTGCCGAGGGGTGGTCGCGCGATGCCGGGAAGGTTCTGGATGACCTTGACCACATCGCCACCAGTTCCCGGTAAATAGCGGACATCTTCGGCCGTCAGGGTCCGTTCCGTCACCTCGGTCTGTGGTGCCAAAGCGGTCACGATCAATTCCTCGTCGACCCGTGACCCTGTGCGCACCTCGTCGCGCACCAGATAGGCGTCAATCGTCTGGATGGTGCCTGTGACGATGGCCACGGAGAAAGCCTCGTCCACGTGGCCGGAAGCCGACACTTTGACCGACCAGGTGCCGTCCGCTAGTCCGGCCATCCGAAATCCACCCATTGCATCCGTGCGGGCCAGAACTCGTTGCCCGTCGGGCCCCACCGCGAGCACATTGGCATTGGCGATTGTTCGCTTCGGTCCAGCCTCCCGCACACGCCCTTCAAGGGATACCGGAGCGGCTTTTGTGGCTTCAAATACCGTGCGGTATTGGAGTTGGAATGCTGCCGGGTTGCCATCGGAATCCAAGATCGGCGCAAAGCGAAACGACCGAGCGTTTTCCGCGGCTGCGGCCGCCAAGTCTTCACGGTCAAACTCTATGGCCCGGGCTGTCGATACTGTGCCGTCTGGCGCCACATCGATCTGCAAAACGACGGTGCCGCTCGCGCCTTCTTTGAGGGCATCAATCGGGTAGGTCGGCGGTGGGGCGAACAGCAATCGGGGTGCTGTCGGCGTTTGTCCGCTGTCGCCTGTGCTCGGTCGTTCATCGGATCGTGCAGAATCGGGGGGCGCGGGGGCTGCGACGCTCTCGAGCTCCGCATCGGGTTCTGCGGGCACCGGCTCGGAGCCGTCGGCCGGCGTCAGCGCCCCGTTTACTTCGCTGCGATGTCTCGGGTCTTGCTTCGGCGGTTCTGCGCTCGGCTCGAGCGGCACATCTGGAGTGGACTCGGTGCCGTCTTGGGGTGAGTCTGGTGTGCTCGGTACAGCAGGCTCGGTACCTGAATCTCCGGCTGGGGCCGGTGGGGCGCCGGTTAGATCATCCGTTGGCGTGCCGTGCGCATCATGGTTGTGACCGGACGTACGCTCCAACGGTTGGGTGTCGGTTTCTGGTTCTACGCTGCGTGTTTTGGCATCGCCATCGGGGGTTTTGGTGGATTTTGGCTCAGGATGATCGGGCGATCGTGTTTCGCCGCCGACGGGTTCGGTGTCCGAACTGTGGTCGGGATATTCGCCATCGGTAGACGCACCAAAGCGTGCATTGGTCTGATGCAAGACGGGCTCTGAGGCGGATGCAGCGAGGATAAACAGAAGGCCGACGATCATCATCAATACTTAATCAATTCCGGTTTATAGTCGAAGAATAACGAAAAACTCGCTCTTATCGAAAGACGTGATAAGATAATGAGTAGATAATTGAATTGGGTGGGACGCATGGAAGACAGTGCCGTAATGAGCATCGGTGCCTTGGCTCGGGCAGTAGGCCTGACTGAAGGAACATTACGCAACTGGGAACGGCGGTATGGATACCCGAAGCCCGAGAGGACACCGGGCGGGCATCGCGTGTATCGGCCCGAGGTCGTTGCAGTGCTGAAGTTGGTCTGCAGCGCGATGCGCATGGGTCACCGTCCGGCGCAGCTTCTGAAGATGAACCAAACCCAACTGGAAGCACTTGTGCACAGGCAAGGACAAGTGGTTCGCCTCCCGGCTGCGGTTCCCGCTAAGCCCCTTGAGTCTGGGTTCATGGGCGCTATCTTGCGGTTCGACGCCGAGCGTCTGTTCAAGTCATTTCGAGCGCGCGTGGCCAAATCCGGATTGCTGCGCTTCGTTCAAGAGGATGCGCGCGAAATGATGCGCAGCGTCGGCGTTGCGTGGAGCGAAGGCGAACTTGAGATCGAGCACGAGCACTTTGTGTCTGAGGTTCTACGCGATTTTCTCACGGCTAAATGGCGCGCCCTAAACGCCAATGCTGACGGTCCACGCGTGGTGTGCGGGACCTTGGCCGGCGAGCAACACGGGTTGGGGCTCCACTTTGCGGCCTGCACACTCGCCGCCAACGGGTATCACGTGCTGTTCCTGGGAACAGACCTGCCTGCGACTTCCATCTGCAGCGCGGTTCGGGAACACCGCGCCGTAGCGGTGGCCATTTCGATGTCCGAGTTTTCGGAGAGTGAGGCCAATGAACGGATGATTAGAGAGTTGCGGTCTGAGCTCCCCAGAAGCATCGAGTTGTGGACCGGAGGCGGCGGCTCGGATGGGCTCGCAGAGAGCGATGCCACCTTTACCGACCTTGTCGCCTTCAGCGGGTTCTTGAGCGACCGCGTCGACGAACTACGCGCCCGGAGCAACCAAGCGTTGTAACTTGATGTTTTCGCGGGTCAGGTCAACCGGATTCAGCATCTTGTCGGTGGTTCGAATGGACTGGTCGGTCCATGGAAGGAGCCATAGGCACGCTCCTGTTGCGGTCACGAGGCCGATGCAAACAAACACAGTCAACAGTGCATCGATAAGCGCCGGATCGAACATATGAAACATCAAACACCCCCTTGGTTTCGGCGGGAAGATGCAACCAAAGTGTTGTCATGTCAATACCTTTTCTAAAAAAAAAGCAGAAAAAGCTGTTGATGTTTCGGTTTTTAATTAAAAAAGGCACCGTTTAAGGTGCCCTTTTTTAAATTTAACGATCGGCACTAGAGGCCGAGCACTTCCTTCATCTTCAAGCCCATTTCGGAAGGGCTTCGCACGACGTGGATACCGGCCGCCTCCATGGCTTGGAACTTCGCCTCCGCTGTCCCTTGACCGCCCGAGATGATGGCTCCTGCGTGGCCCATACGACGTCCGGGTGGTGCGGTTGCTCCCGCGATAAAACCAACAACCGGCTTTGTCATGTTGTCCTTCGCCCACGCGCACGCCTCTTCTTCAGCCGTACCGCCGATCTCGCCGATCATGATGACGGCATCGGTGTCTGGGTCATCATTGAAGAGACGAAGAGCATCTGTGTGGTTGGTGCCAATGATGGGATCGCCCCCGATTCCGATGCAGGTCGACTGGCCGAGGCCCACTGCGGAGAGTTGACCAACGGCCTCGTAAGTCAGGGTGCCAGAGCGGCTGACGACGCCGATGCGACCTGCGGTGTGGATATGGCCGGGCATGATGCCGATCTTGCATTGCTCAGGAGTAATGATGCCGGGGCAGTTGGGCCCGATCATGCGGGTCCCCTTGCCTTGCATGTACGCCCAAGCCTTGGCCATGTCGTTCGCAGGAATGCCTTCGGTAATCACAATAACGAGCTCAATGCCTGCATCCACCGCCTCGCAGATGGCGTCCGCAGCGAACGGTGGTGGCACGAAAATAACGCTGGCATTGGCGTTGGTCTTCGCCTTGGCTTCTTCAACCGTGTTGAATATCGGGACCTGACCATTGAAGAATTGCCCGCCCTTGCCAGGGGTCACGCCGGCAACGAGATTGGTCCCATATTCGAGCATCTGTCCGCAGTGGAACGAGCCGGCTCCACCGGTAATGCCTTGGCAGATGAGGCGAGTGTTTTTATCGACAAGAACAGCCATGGTTCACGCTCCCTTTGTGGCTTCTACAGCCTTCTTTGCAGCTTCAGCCATCGAGTCAGCGGTCAGGATGGGGAGGCCGCTGTCTTCGAGTAGTTGTTTGCCGAGTTCGACGTTGGTTCCCGCGAGACGAACCACCAGTGGCAAGTTCAGTCCGACATCCTTTACGGCGGCGATCACACCCTCTGCAATCACATCGCATTTCATGATTCCACCAAAGATGTTGACCATGATGGCTTGGACGTTGGTGTCAGCCGTGATGATTTTGAACGCAGCCTTGACTTGGTCGACCTTTGCACCGCCTCCTACATCGAGGAAGTTGGCGGGTTCACCACCGTAGAGTTTGATGATATCCATGGTCGCCATCGCGAGGCCTGCACCGTTGACCATGCAACCAATGTTGCCGTCCAATTTAATGAAGTTGAGGTCGAACTTTGCCGCCTCAACTTCCGATGGGTCCATTTCTCCGGAGTCGTGAATTGCGACGATTTCTTTTTGACGGAAGCCAGCGTTGTCATCGACATCGACCTTGGCATCGAGGGCAATCACTTCTCCCTCTGAAGTTACGATGACGGGGTTGATTTCAAGCATAGAACAATCAGCGGCGAGGTAGGTCTTGTACAGACCCTTGAAGAGCCGGCAAGCGTCTTTGAACGCTGCACCCTCCAACCCAAGCTTGAAGGCCAACTGGCGGCATTGCCAGTCACCAAGTCCGGTTGCTGGGTCGATGTGCGCCTTCAGGATGGCTTCGGGGTTCTCCTCGGCCACCTCTTCGATTTCTGTGCCGCCTTCGGCGGACACCATCAGAACCAGTTGGGACTCTTGCCGGTCCAGCAGGACCGCAGCGTAGATTTCACGCTCGATATCGGCCCCGGTGGTGACCAAGACCGTCTTTACCGTCACGCCGTCGATGCCCGTCTGCTTGGTCACAAGCGTATTGCCGAGCATGGTCGCTGCGGCCGCCTCGACGTCTGCAACACTCCTGCACAGCTGAACACCACCCTTTCCGGGTACATCGGCTTCGCCGCGCACGACACGTTCGAGGGTGTCGATGGACTCCACCTCCTTGAAGCGGCCCTTTCCACGCCCGCCAGCATGCACTTGGGCCTTGACGACCCAGAAGTCGCCACCCAGAGTGTTGGCCGCGGTTACGGCCTCTGAAACAGTTGTGGCAGCAATGCCGGGGGGCACTTTTACGCCATTGGCGCGCAAAAGGTCTTTTGCCTGGTACTCATGCAGTTTCATGAATGCCCTCGAATCTTCGGTGTTGAGGTGGGAAAGAACGCGATGGTCTAGCTAAGACGTCGAGAATCTTGGTTTTCAGCGATGTAGGAGCATCGGTAAATCGGCACGCCTCGTCCATTTCGCATGCGAACACGCTCGTCGACGATTTGTGCAGTGATGCCGGCGATCCGTGCGAACCCAAACAGCAGAGTGTAGTAGTCCGAGTCGGTCAATCCACTCGCATTGAGTAGGGTTCCAGAAACCGCATCCACGTTCGGGTATGGGTTCGAGATCTTCGGGTTTTCCTTCAGCACCTTGACGGCACGCTCCCGCATCGCAAGAGCAGTCTTGAACAGGGGGTCGTCACCGCAGATTTCACGGCCGAGACCGTACTGGACCGTGGCGCGTGGGTCTTCAGCGCGCAGCACAGCGTGACCGAAGCCGAAGATCTTACCGCCACCTGACAGGGTGTCGCGTACAAACTGCTCAATCTCGTCCGGGTCGGTGGTTCCAACACTCTTCACGAAGTTGAGGCATTCTTGGTTGGCGCGTCCATGCAGCGGTCCATACAGGCCCGCCATGGCTGCGGCCAAACTGGAGAATTGATCTGCATGTCCCGAGGCAACAGCCTTGCCTGTAAACGTGGAAAGGTTCCCACCGCCGTGGTCCATATGGAGAATGTAGAATGTGCGGAGCAGCTTGGTCAGTTGTTGCTTGTCGGCACCCGGTACGCCCATCATGTGAACGAAGTTTTCAACCAATCCGAGGCTGGGATCGGATGGAATGGGCTCGCCCCAGCCGGACCGAATTCGAAAAATATTGGCAATCAGTTCAGCCGATCGGGCGACCAAGTTCAGGCCGTCCTCATAGAAGTCGCCTGTTTTGCCTGTCATGCCCAGGAGTGTCAGCCCGTTGATGAGCCACTCCATCGGGTGTCCATCCTTGGGAAGGGCCTGCAGGGTCCGGACCACCGCTCCGTCTACGGATGCACGGGCCGCAAGATCGTTCTTAAACGCCGCGAGTTGGTCGTCGTTGGGCAACTCTTTGTTGTACAGCAGGTAAATCGCTGACTCAGGGTCGAGGTTCGCCAAGTCTGCGATCGGGTAGCCGACGTAAGAGACTCCCTGTTGGGGATCGACCCGGCTTGTCCGAACGTGACCCACCGGAAACCGGCGTAGACCCGTGTTTAAGTGTTGCTCTGTAATCTCAAAGAGGACGTTTTCGCCGCTCATGGTTCGCACTCCCGTTTGTGTTGTGGTGAAAACCATATCCAGCCAGCGCCGCCTGCGCTGTTTGAAATTCGATCCTTTAGCGAGACTCTGGGCGGAAACGTTAAACCCGTTCAATCCACGGGCATCATGCCCTGTCGAATTTGGCCCGAAAGGTCGTGCTCGATCGCCTTGTTGGCGACTCGTATGGCATTCCGAATTGCACGGGCGTTGGACCGGCTGTCGGCCTTGATGATCACCGACTCAAAGCCCAGCAGGGGCGCTCCACCGTACTGCCGCCAGTCCGTCATGACCCGCAGTTGCCGCAGGCCTTGGCTCAGCATTGTGAGTCCCAATCGCCATAAAAACTTGCGGGCGTAAGCATCCTTGGCGAGGTCGGTCACGACTTCTGTCACACCTTCCAGCATGGCGAACACGACGCTTCCGACAAACCCATCGCACACGACGACATCGACGGAGCCTCGGGGCAAATCAAGCCCCTCTACATTGCCCACAAAATGGACTGCTGGATGCCGAGAGAGGTGTTCGTGCGCCTGTTGGATAGCGGGGGTCCCTTGGGTCAGGTTCTTTCCATTGGAAAGGAGGGCGACCGATGGACGTGGATTCGCGGAGATGATCTGTGCGTATGCGGATCCCATCACAGCAAAGCTCACGAGATCCTCTGCAGTGGCCGTCTGAGTCGCGCCCACATCCAGCAACAGAGCAAAGGGATCTTCTTTGGGTCCGTGACGCTGTTCCGTTGGGTGGACGGCTGCGAGGGCAGCGCGACGAATTCCAGGCAGGTACTTGAGTCGGTCGGTGGCGATCGCCACAAGGGTGTCTGTGCGACCGGCAGTGACAAGGGCATCTGCACCGCCGCTGGCGAGAATATCCATTGCGACTTGAATAGAGGCATTGGTCTTGGTTGTGCCGTCGGTGGATACGGGAGAAGAGTGGGCGACTTGTATGCGTCTCGAGTCGTGGCTGAGTGAGCCAAGTGTTTCGGTGATGAGCCGAGCGTCACCCACCAGAATCATCTGAATGGAGTCAGACTCGAGGGAGAGTTCAGCGGCACCCGCTACGGTGGAGTCAACGCCGATTTCACCTCCCATCGCATCGATTACCACCCGGGTCACGGCAGCACCTTAGTTGCGAAGGGTCATGCGCATCAGCCGTCGGTCCGAACCCGTTCGAGGGCATCAATACGGCTGCGCATTTTCTTATTTTGATCGCGGAGTCGGTCGAGGTCGCGTCGAAGTTGACCGGTTTCACCGCCGTTCACATTGGCCTTGTTGATTCGCTGGATCGCCTCATATGCACTTCGTCGGACTCGACCGTCGGACTGGCCTTCGTGAATCGACCGGAGGACCGGCAATGCATCAGGTGAACCCGTCACGCCGAGTGCTGCGATTGCCGTGTACTTCAGTCGAAAGCCCCCGGTCTGCACCATCTCAACCAATGCCTCGACAACGTCGGAACGCACAGAATCCACGCGCTTGGCCAAGCGACCCATCGATGCGGCAGCCGTGCAGCGGGCTCGCTCGGGTTTCTCGGGCGCGGTCCATTCCAGCAGCGTTGGCAGTACCGTCGGATCGTGGGTCAGGGCGAGTCCTTCGAGCATCCTGCATGGAAGTACGGCACCCCAGCAGGGTCGCTGTGCGACCTCCATGGCAATGGATACTGCATTCTCATCTTTCAGTCTGCACAATGAACGAATGGAGCTTCCTTCAACCTGCAGCGATGGGTCGCCATTGGTGGCGATGTTTGTCAGGGCCTCCACAACGTCGGGGTGGTGCGGGAGGTGCCCCAACGCATCGACAATGGCCGCTCGGGACTTGCAGTGAGGGTCAGCGATGGCTGCCAGTAGCGCCTCGCGAGCCGCATCGGTTCCCTGGTTGCCCAATAGCGGTGCAATCTCGGCTCTCACGCCCCAGAAAGAGTCAGATTTTAGTGCGGCACCGAGGGCGGCGATTGCTTTGGGTGAGCCATCCTTCGCAAGTGCTTTTGCAGCTCGGATGCGACCAACGACACAGGAGTCGCCGGTCAGCGATGCGGTCAGCAGCGCCGAACTTCCCTCGACGCGCATATTTGAGAGGAAGCGGAAGCCGTGGTCGACTTCGACGCGAATGGGCTCTTCAGCCAGCGGAATCGCCCATGTCTTGGCGCGTTCGGTCACCGGTAGCTGGATCGGATGCTCGCTGCTCTCGGTCACAGCGAGCAGTGCAAGATTGAAACGGTAGGCCTCGGGCGTGCCTTCCCCGTTCTGACGCTGTGTCACGGTGACCTTGAGCAGGCCTTTTGCCCATGCCACCTTCACGGTCAGCGCGGGATGACCTGCACTCATAATCCAGTCATTGAAAAACCCATCGAGGTTCCGACCGCTTGCGGTTTCCAGCGCCACCTGAAAATCCCTCGTGTGAACTGTTCTGTGGGCATTCGTGTGCAGGTAATCTTTGACACCGGTCCAGAACGCTTCCTCTCCCAATTCGCCGCGTAAGGTGTGGACAACAAGGGCGGCCTTTTCGTAGAGGTGCCGGTCAAACATGTCGATCGGCTCGCGGAATCGATAGCTGACGATCGGTCTTTTGTAGCGACCCGAACATTCAGCGAGGTAGTTCTTGAGGTCCCCATACAGATGATACATGGCCTCATCGATGCCAAGGTCGTGGGTTTTCCAGAGAATCTCTGAGTACGTGGCCCAAGCCTCGTTGAGGTATCCCTGTGACCAATCTTGGCACGTCAGCAAGTCTCCAAACCACTGGTGTGCAAGCTCATGAGCAATCAGATCCTCTGCATCCCAGTCCAGTGCAGCTCGTTCATCGGTCAGCACAAGGTCCGTTAGCGTGGTGCTCGCAACATTTTCCATGCCGCCAAAGATGAAGTCATGCACGACGACTTGGTCGTACCGGGGCCAAGGATAGGGGTATCCGTACTGCTTCTCGAAGAAGGCAATCATGGCCGGGGTTTTGTCGAAAATTCGCTTGAAATCGGCCTCTGAAACGCCCTTGGGTGCCAAGTAACGCACGGGTACCGTGCCGTTGGGGTCTTCGTACACCTCGAAGTCTCCGACACAGACGGTAAACAGGTAGGCCGGCATGGGTTCGGTTTGCTCCCAACGCCAAGTGGTTCCCTCTTGTTCTTTTAGGCGGCCATTGCCGATGGCCTGCATGCCGTCTGGGACCGTGAATGTCATCGTCCACGTGCACTTGGTTGATGGGTGGTCGATGCACGGGAAAAAATAATGAGCGTCTTCGTCTTGGCATTGGGACCAAGCCATTGGGGTTCGATTGGGCTCGGCAGGCGTCGGGCCGGTGAAATAGAGGCCCCGTGTGGGACGACCTTGCCACGTGATTGTGACCGTTTCGCCGGACGGATTGACGCCCTTGATACGGAGTTTTCCGTCGGACTCGCTGAATCCGAGTGGCTCGCCTGCCGCGTTAACCACAGCGTTCACATCGAGGTCATCGAAATCGAGGACAACCTCTCCCATCCCGATCGGCAGCGGCTCAATTCGCAACTGCGCTTCGCCCATGAGCGTCTTTTCATACGGGTCGATGTCCAGTGACAGATCGATGTGACGCAAGATGTAGCCGTGGTCCGGTGCGTAGTGGGGCTCCACCCCCGGCTCAGCGAAGCCGGGTTGAGCATCGAGCGCGAACCCAAAAAATGCAGCTTCTAAGTTAAGCGACTTGTCGGTAAGAAACTGATTCGGCACGTAAACCCCCGCGAACAGGATCGGGGGCTATCGCAGCCGACGGGGGGTCGCCAGTGTCAGGCGCCCGCGGGAGCGTTGCGCGTGGTCGGGAGCAGCACGTATCCAGTCTCCTGATCACCAAGATAGGCACAGTCTTCCGGCCCACGAATATTTAGGTACGCGGCTGTGTACGCAGAGAGGACTGCTTCCAAGCGCTCTTCGAGTTCGCCCACTCGGCTCCCGTTGCAACTTGGAAGGTCGGCCTCGATCAGTTCATCGAGCGCGGCCGAGTCAATCATGGGCGGGTGCGCAGCAGTCAGAAGGTTGTCGACGTTTTCGCGATACCGCGCGACGGCGTCTTTCCGTGCCCCGACCGGGCCAATCTTGAGCCGAATCGGTCGCTCGACACCGAAGAGAAGGACTTGAGTGGCTTGGTTATACGTCTCGATGACTCGATCGCCCTCGGCGGAGGGGTCGGGATCGAATCCCATCCGCATCAGCGCGCGACCGATGGTCCGGGGATGGGAGGCGTTGACCAAGTTGACTTGGTATTCATCAACTTTGTGGGCAGCAAAGTGCTCGTGCAACTGGGCGTCACAGGGTCGCTGGCCGCCCATGTTTTCCACGATGATTGGGGCATTCACGGCGAGGGTCACTCCGTCTCGACCGCGATTGCGTGCAATCCAGCCCAGAATGTCCTCGTGGGCTCGAAGAGAGCAGCTCGAGACCAGCTTGAGGCCGTCTTCGTGAAGTTCAAGCACCGCACCGCCGGAAGAATGGCGGGGTGCCCATGCGAGGTCAAGACCTAAAAATCGGGGGGGACGGGGACGACGGCTCACTTTGATTCCTTGTTGGCTTGGGCGGGACCCGCTTTGGGTCCGAGACCAGATCGCTAACCGATTCCCGATAGAACGCGACAGATTTAGCGGACGAGTGCGGATCGATCCGGTTCATGGGTCCGGCTTTATATCTTCTCTGCGGTGAACGATTCGAAGGTACTGCGATCATTGGTGGCCAGTTTTAGCCGTATCGGGTAGGCGTTGTCCGGCGGAAATGTTCGTACGGAAGCGCACAATGGATGCGTAAAACTATTCGCACCCCGGCGGAAGAAACCGCGAAACGAAATCCGCAATAGCTAAAGTGAATTCGAGACTCAATGTTGTCATGTCAAACGTTTATCTGGTTTTGGCACGGCAGTTGCATTGGATGGTCACGGCGCAGCACACCCAATGCTGCGGCACGAAGTTGTACTTCGGAACCTGAAAACCAAATGGGCTCGCCCATAATCAGGAACCCAACCCAAACTGGAGAGAGAACCATGAAGAAGATTTCACTTACTGCCGTTGCATTTTTGATGTCCGGCACTGCTTTTGCTGGTGACTATTCCACAGCTGCGAACGATCGACCGCTGACAAAGCCATCCGGCATGACCCAAATCAACGCTGCTGTGAATGCCGTCGGTATTCGAAGCGTTGGCTTTTCTGCTGATTATGGTGTGAGCGACACAATGGATGTATCCGTCGGCTTGCCATCTTACATGCTTGGCGATGAAGAGGCGGGCCTTGAGGGCGGTATTCAGAAAGCCCTCGGCGTTGGCGTTGGATACGGTTTGGTTGACGGCGATGAACTGGATGTGGCCGCTGGCCTCAACGTTCCGCTGAGCTTTGAAGAGGGAGCAAGCCTTCTTCCATCGGTGGGCATTGACGCCGACACCCGCTACCTCCTGATGGATGGCGCGCTCGCTCTGCGTACGGGGCATGGACTCATCAACTATATGCTTGGTGAAGCCAGTGTCTTGATGATCGGACTCAACTTCGGTGTGACGTATCAGGTCACGGACGCGATCAACGTTGACGTAGACACGAACCTGTTGAGCATGGCGGGTGAAACCACCACCAGTATCGCTGATGCCCAACTCATCGATGTTGGAGTTGGATACAACATGGACGATATCGACATCGGACTCAAGGTTATCGACGCGACGGGTGAAGCGCGCGGTGTTGGAGTGCATGTCGGATACCGGCTGTAAGCACCAGCGAGTCTAACTAATCAAAGGGCACCCGTTGTTTGGGTGCCCTTTTTTTATGGCTTTGGTCCTGATCAATGCTGAACCGCCCCGCTCCGGCGATGACGAGGGCGAAGAAGGCTATTCCAGTTTCGATGGGATGGGAAACTTGGCTCCAACTGTCGCCCTGCCCGAGGTGCAACGCGGTCGCGACGAGCATGGTCACGACAATGGATAGTGCAGCGAGCCGAGTCTTGAAGCCCAAAATGACCAGCACGGGTCCGACGGTCTCAGCCAGCACTGCGGCAGCACCAAACACGGTGTGCCCCCCACTGATCCCCACGTGCAGTACGGCCGAACCAAGTTCAGGCCACAACTCTGGGCCTCGCAATAGTTTTGGGATGCCGTGGGTCAGCATCATGCTTCCCAACCCGACACGGAGCATCAACAGCGCGAAATGGACGTCCTTGAGCCGACTTAGCATGCCGAAGGACTAACGTTTTTTGCCTTCGATGGGGCAATCAAGGTCAACGGCGGCATTGCGTGTGGCGAATCGGTCACAGTCGCTCTTGCATCCATTTATCGACCGCGGTCCAAACGTAGTCGCGAGCATGCTTTCCCAAGACAATGTCGAGGTGTCCCCAGTGCGTGAGCCCATGCGTATCATCGAGTACCAAGAGGGTTTTATCGTCAGATCCCGATCGGTCGAATGCTGCAGCTCCCTCGTTCGGGTAGAGCATCGTGTCGCGGTCACCAAGGATGATGAAACACGGGGTGCGGCTGCTCCGCCACCCAGAATCCCACGGAACGGCATCCGCCGAACCCCATTCAGACATTTCTTGCCATACCCGTACTGGAATGTAGTCAAACCCCCTTCTCATGCGCTCTTTGGCGAGATTTGGCTCGATGCTTCCGGGCCACCATCCGGCGATGGGTGCGCCGAAGGCTGCGAGATCGAGGATGGGAAACAAGCGGGCGAAGGCCCGACCCGTCACGCCGGTGTGGACCTGAATGTCTCCGATGTGGACGCCCATCGGTAAACGGCGAGTCCATCGGGTGAGTGTTGGAAGCAGCCAACCCGCTTGGCCAAACCGATACAGTCCGCCGAGGCTGACGATGCCCCTGCTGGTGGCACGTCTGTCGGCGTCTGCCATGTAGGCGACGCTGGCACCCAAGGAGTGACCGACCCAGAATGGTGTTTCGTACAGTGCATTTGAGAAATCAGAGAGGTCCAACGGGTAGTCCATAAACGACGTCGCCACCGTCTTGCTTCGCCGCCGACTTCGTCCGTGTCCACGAAGTTCGAGGTTAAACACGTCCCATCCCTCATGAGCCAGCCACGCGGCCATGGATCGGTGAGTTGTGTGCCACGAAAAACGATTCTGAGCGAAGCCATGAATCAAGACCACGGGGCCCCTGCTTGCCCCCTCGGGCCTGGTCATGCGTTCTGCCCACAGGGGTTGTTCCTGTTGCAGTTCGACAACCTGCAGCCTCAGCGACTCGTATCGCCCCTGGTCAATGTGAGCCTGCCTCACCGCATCGTCGTGCACGATGAACGGGCTGTGCAAGGGCGTGGTCATCGAAGAGCGGCTTCCACTTCGTCTACATTCACCGTGTTTCCGATGTAGAGGGCCGTGCGCGCGTGCATCTCGGTCGGCGTGACATCGAGGATTCGGGTGCTGCCATTTGACGCCCGACCGCCGGCGGTCTCGACGATAAACGCAAGAGGAAAGGCCTCGTACAGGAGCCTCAGTTTTCCATCAGGATTTGTTTTGGTGGGGGGATACATGAACACCCCACCTTTGATCAAATTTCGATGGAAGTCGGCCACAAGCGACCCGATATAGCGCGCCCGATATCCTTCGCCTCCTTGCTTGAGGTGGTCGATGTATTGGCGAAGCTTGGGGTTCCACGCGTAGGCGTACGCTTCATTCACTGAATACGTGTTTGCCTTGGGCTCCAATTTGATGTCCGGGTGACTCAGGAAGAACTCACCAACGACCGGATCGAGTGTGAAGCCGTTGACTTGCCCATCGACGGCGAGGACCATCACGGTGCCCGACCCGTAGACAACATATCCGGCAGCCACGACTTCATTTCCCGACTGCAGAATGTCATCGGCAGTGGCCGGGGTTCCTTCTTCGGTTCGGCGTCGAAAGATTCCAAAGATGGTTCCGATGGTGGCGTTTACGTCAATGTTGGAGGAACCGTCGAGGGGATCCATGCAGAAAATGTATCGGCCAGAGTGAAAGCGATCGGGTGTCAGGGTGGCTTCCTCATCTTCTTCCGACAAGATTGCTGCGCATACCCCCGGGTGCTCGAGGGCTCGCTTGAACGCATCGTTCGCGTAGATGTCCAGTTTCTGCACAAACTCACCCTGCACATTCATCTCTCCGGTTTGGCCCAACATGCCCGCAAGACCCGCTCGGTTTACGCGGGCGGCGACCAGTCTTGAGGCGAGGGCAACCTGCTGGAGCAGGGTGGCAAACTGACCGGTTGCGTCGGCGTGAACTTTGGTGGTCTCAAAGATGAACCGGTCTAAGGTTGTTCCTTCTTCAAATTGCCGTTGCATAAGGAGTTCTCCGTGGAGGTCTCGGTAACCCGGTGTGCTGGACGATGCCGAAGGGCCTCGCACCGCTTACACTGACAATCATGCAGAAGAAAGCGAGTCGGAGCCTGTTGTGGATTGCGTTGATGGGTGCGGGGTGCTTGCCCCCTGCAGCGCCATGGCCCGTTGTGGATGATTTGAGTCCATCGGATGCCGATGCAGACGTTGGCGGAGATGAAGATGCCGATGTCGATGGCGGAGACGACACCGGCTCTGTACTGCAGTGCAATTCGCTGTACATGGGAGGCGGTAACTCCTATGTCCTCGTTGGAAAATCCACCGTCGATGGGTCGGCGCTCTACACCGACTCATCGTTTACCCTGGAGATGTGGGCCTACATCGATCGATCGGTGTTGAGTGGGCGGTACACGCTCGTCAGCCTCGGTGACCCGAAGGCGTGGTGGCTGGGTCTCGACGATGGAGACCTGATCTTTGAATCGGGGCTTGACGATATCGCTCGCGTTTCGCTGGACGACCGAGTTGCGGTCCAACTGCCTGAGGGAGAGACCTATTGGTTCCACATCGGTGCCGTGATGGACCGATCCAACAATGAGATGCGCGTCTACCTCAATGGTGAGCGCGTCGTAGCAACGAGCCCGGTGGGACCCTTGGAGCAGCCAACCGAACAAGAGGTGCTCTGGTTCGGACGCTCGGGAGATTCACTCACCTCGTGGCCATCCTCGATTGATGAGGTTCGATTCGGGCATGCCGTGAACCTATCCGGTGTTGAACCCGATTTTAGTGTGGAACGCTCTACCGAGGGATGGATCGGAGTGTGGCGATTCAACAACGACCTCGTCAACGAAGTGACTGGACAGACTGCGGCTGGGCAGGACTTGACCTACTACGATTCGTGTCCCTAAGGCGGCACGATACGAAGTCGCTTTTTGCGTTCACGGCGATGTTCTTCTGCACTAATGACCTTCTTGCGTCGCATGTTGTCGAGTACGCGGTCAACCACAACAACGGGCGGCTTTCCAGTCCGTTTGATGCGCTCGTGCCACCCGTTGGGGGCAGGTAAGATAGCGGCGAGAAACGCAGCTTCACGGGGCGTAAGTTGGTCGGGTGCCTTTAAGAACCACGCGCGCGATGCCTGTTCGATTCCACGAAGGTTGGGCCCAAACTCCACCACGTTGATGTACAACTGCAGAATTCCATCCTTGGACATTCGGTCTTCGAGCGAAAGCGCAAGCAGCAACTCGCGAAGCTTTCTTCGGAGGGTCCGCCGGCCATCGAGAAAGAGGTTCTTCGCGAGTTGTTGGGTGATGGTTGATCCGCCTCGAATTCGGTCCTCGTTGGGTGCGGCATCGATGGCTTCTTGAATTGCTTCGATGTCGAAGCCAGGGTGGGTCTCGAAGCGAATGTCCTCAGCGGCGATGACTGCTTCTGGAAACCACCCGGCGTTGGCCAGCGGAACCCATCCATCGATGGAAGGGCCAACCACATGCACGGTGGAGCCCGCTGCAAACTGAACCCGATTCAGACCCATCGAAGGCGGAAGCCCGCCGGATGCCCGGAGTTCATTGACGCTCGGTTCGGCAGTCCAAGTCCATGGCGGGCCTTCGATGCGGGCCTCAAGACCCAGTGTGCCCTCGATCTGCATGCTGGACTGCTCCGGAATGGTGTCGCCAAAGATCGCTGCGATGTCTGCCAGCGGAGTCCTTGGGATGGATGCGTGTACGGTGAGCACGTCTCCAGCGCGCCGAATGGAGGCCTGCCCAGACACCCGGCCATAGGATGCTGTCAGCGTGACTAACCCTCCATTTTCCTCGAGTTCTGCCCGGATACGCATTGGGTGGTCAGGCAATGGCTCGCGTGACAGCAGTGGGTGGTCGAGATGGAGGGAGGGAATTTCAACGGTGAACACCGGCGCATTGGACGCGAGGATTTCGACGGTGATGTTCTGGATTTGATGCGCTGCAATGTTCGCGTTGACTTCTGTTCCACGGAGTTTCCAGTCGCCCGTTGTTGTCCGCGCCAGCGACCATTCACTGCTCGGTTGGGCGGACAGGACCACGAAGCCATCGAAGGGCAGACTGTCCCCCATATCGATGCGGATATCGGATGGCTCAATGCGAAGTTGATCGAAACGAAATGGCGTCCAACGAGGGCTCACCGGCTCTGGTTCATCCGCCGATAGGGTTTTGGCTGCCGGCTTGTCAACCGCTCGATCAGGCTCTGCAAGCGTGATGATTCCAGCCTTGAGTTTCCGTTGAACGAGATCCAGTTGAATTGACTCAACGGTTCCGATCGGCGTGGAAAGACCATTCCATCGGAGGGTTCGCCACGAGTGACTGTGCGCTTCCCATGTCATGCCCCTACTTTGCATGGTGTGCTCAATGCTCTGTACGACTTGGGTGTGACCGATGTACAGAACGCCCGCTGCCAGCATGATTAGGCCCATCGACAGGCCTAAAAACTGTTTCCATCGGCGGCGAGCGTTCATGTGCCCTCATCAAACAAGTCGGCCATTGACGTGTTTGCGGAGTGTTCAAGCCGAAGTTGCATCTTGGCGACCAGTCGTGCGCCTGCACTGGTTTGGAGCCACTGGGGAGTCGCCAGCCCTTGCCATGCACGCAGCACCTCGCTGGCCGTTATGTCTTCTGCGTTGTGGGTGGGAATCCATCGACCGTCGCTGTTCGAAGACACGACCCCCGCATCCTCGAGCACTTCGAGCGCGTCGCGCGTGTGGTGCCGCGGGACCCCCGCTGCTTCGGAGATGCGCCGTTCGCTGACCGGTCCACTGTTGGCGACCGAGTACAGCGCGACGAGGATGCCGACTGCAAACAATCCGTCCGGTTGCCGGCGAAGGGCATGGGGGTCGATCGCGCGGTGGCGCTGCATATCCATCAAAAGGCCACCCTTGTCGACAACATAAGCCACTTCGACGCCCATCAAGACGACGAGCCACAGTACATTGAGCCAAATGAGAAAAACCGGCAGAAACGCGACGGACCCGTACAGCATCGCCATGCTGTCGCGGGTGCCCAGCAGGTCGGTATAGAGGGTGAATCCGCTCTTTGCCGTCTCGAACATGAGCGCGGATGTGAGCCCACCAATCAGTGCTGATCGCCACCGAACCGGTGTGTTCGGTAGGTACTTGATGGCACTGGCGAATGCGGCAGATGTCATCAACCAAGGGACGATGAACCCATAGCCAGTGTCGGGCAGACGCGCGCTGAGTACGATGCCCCCTGCAATGAGCAAAGGCGCCACCAAAATCGATGCGTTGAACAGAACAAATCGCCACACAAAGCTTCGATTGAGGCGGGTTGCAAAAATGTCATTGAACGCCAACTCGACCTGAAAATAGATCTGACTTGCAATGGCCATCAGACCCAGCACGCCAATCCATCCAACGGTCGCGAGGTCGACGCGGCTGAGCACTGACTCGACCACGGCGACAAGTTCCATTCCGACGGCCTCGCTGAGTACGGTGTCGTACAACAAGTCGCGTACGGAGTT
>Ga0160422_10000860_pt1 | contig 18644 bp, 16 predicted proteins | sample Fk160mmetaG_FD_108192 | JGI IMG/M metagenome (GOLD analysis project Ga0160422, IMG submission 108192) | Marine microbial communities from the Central Pacific Ocean - Fk160115 60m metaG | ecosystem: Environmental > Aquatic > Marine > Oceanic > Photic zone | place: The Central Pacific Ocean... | reverse complement strand
TCTGCACTTATATGTTCTCTAGGACTTGGTTTGGCTGTGGCATTAGGGAGACTTGCCTTTGATGGGGGAACAACACCACTTTCTGTAGCGTTTTTTAGATCATTATTATCCGTTGTTGCCATGGGAACAATCTGTATTTGTATGGGGATTTCATTTAGACTTCCGCGCAGCGCCCTAATTTCTATGCTTTTTCTAGGGTGCCTGTTTTCCCATATGGCGTATGGAAATGTGGGCTCTACGAAGTACATCCCAATTAGTTTGGCTGCGCTACTTTTTTTCATTTATCCTCCGGTAGTGGCTATCTTAAATCATGCGATCGCTAGAAAGTGGCCGTCTTTGATAAAGACAATTTCGATTACTGTCGCTTTCCTTGGATTAGCTGTGATGTTGGGAGTTGATTTAAACCAATTAGACCTCCGAGGTGTTGCAATTGGTATTACGGCAGGTATTGCTTGTGCTGTAAATATCATATGGGTTGCTAGAAAAGTCTCCGGTGTGCATCCGTTTATAATAGTGTTCTATCAATCTACCATAGCCTCTGTAATAGTTGGGGTTTTGGCTTGGTATCTTGATGAGCTTCGATTACCTAATGAAATTGGTGGTTGGTTAGGGTTTTGGCTTGTAGGAGTGCTCCAGACAGTATCAATTCCCTTCTTTTATTTTGCTATTCAACGTATAGGTTCTGAACCAACAGCTATGATAAATAATAGCCAACCTGTAGCCAGTATTGTTGCTGCGATTTTGATTTTTAATGAAGGTATAACATTGGAGCAATTTTTTGGGGCTATCATGGTAATTGGCGGTATATTGGTCACTCAGTGGGATGACCTAAAAAATACTCAAAAATAAATCACTCTAATGTCTTTGATTATTATTAACGCCCCAGATACTAAAGTCCGCTTGTATGAGTTATCAGCGTATTAAGACGGTAAGAAACTTAATTGGGATCGAGTGGATTCCTGAGAAGTTTATCCTCGACTTCTAGGACCCAGATATCCTGATCAAAACTCACTTCTTTTTCAATAAGTCTGTCGGCTTCGGCCTCTTCAACCGGTTTATCACCTGTAAGCTTTGACCAATAAAAGCGATCTTCAAGAAAGTCATATGATTGGTTGAATATGACGCACCCGATGGTTCCGCCAAACACTTTAACAAATATTATGCCTGCGTCTGGGTCTCCACGTTTAACTACAGTTGTAGGTATCCCTTTTTGGGAATTTGCTAAAACCGTTGCTTGTATTTGTAGTATCGACTTCAGCCGAGGTTCGCTCATAATATTTAAAGTATTTATATCTCAAGTATTTTACAATAGACTGCCTAAAAAATTATTGCATCACTGTTTCAATTAGATGGTTGAAAATCGAGAAGACACTGGATACAAATACCAAAAAATTCTACCTGTGTGCCGCAACTTTGAACAGGTAGGAAACAGTAAATTGTAATTTTATTCGAAGTTAAAATGAAGTTATATCTCTTTCATGAAGGTCTTCTGTCAAAATTATAGTGGCTCATAAGAGTAAACAAAAATAAAAAGGTAAGAATGATGCCTAACATTACCCTGCCGGATGATAGCATTCGCAGTTTTGATGGGTCCGTAGATGGCTTTGAATTAGCTTCCGCTATTGGGCCTGGCTTAGCAAAGTCAGCAATGATGATGATAGTAGATGGGACTGAAAGGGATTTATCTTTCCGGATTGAACGAGATTGTAATGTGGTGATTGTAACGAGAAAGGACGCAGTTGCTCTGGACCTTATCAGGCATGATTGCGCACACGTCATGGCGGAAGCGGTAACAGAACTGTATCCCGAAACTCAGGTCACAATTGGTCCGGCAATAGAAAATGGTTTTTATTATGACTTTTACAGAGAAAAGCCTTTTACGGAGGGCGATCTCGAGACCATAGAAACAAAAATGCATGAAATCATAGATAGAGGGGATCCATTCGAGAGAGAGGTATGGGCTCGTGATGAGGCGATGTCGCACTACGAGAAGATCAAAGAACCCTTCAAAGTCGAGTTGATCGAGGGTATTCCAGATGATGAGCCAATTTCTTTTTATAGACAGGGCAACTTTTTGGATTTATGCCGAGGCCCGCATGCGCCATCAACAAAACATGTTGGCCACGCTTTTAAACTAATGAGCGTGGCAGGGGCTTATTGGCGTGGGGATTCGTCAAACCCAATGCTGCAGCGAATTTACGGTACAGCTTGGCCAGATGAAAAAAAGTTAAAGGCCTACCTAAATATGTTAGAGGAGGCGGAAAAGCGCGATCATCGTCGGTTAGGTAGAGAGCTAGACCTTTTCCACATGCAAGAAGAGGCCGTGGGTTCGGTATTTTGGCATCCACGGGGCTGGTCATTATACAGGGAAATCGAAGCGCATGTGCGCCGGAGACTTGAGGATGCAAATTATAAGGAGGTTAAGACGCCGCAGTTGATAGATAGATCTCTATGGGAGGCGTCGGGTCATTGGGATAAATTTAGAGAAAATATGTTTACAGCTGATAGTGAAGACGATCGAACTCTTGCGCTCAAGCCTATGAATTGTCCTGGCCATGTTCAAATTTATAAACAAGGACTTAAAAGTTATCGAGATCTACCTATTAGAATGGCCGAATTTGGCTCATGCCATCGAAACGAGCCATCTGGTGCTCTGCATGGCATAATGAGGGTCAGAGCATTTACACAAGATGACGCGCATATTTTCTGTTCTGAGGATCAGATAACTTCCGAAAGTATTACCTTCTGTGACTTATTAAGAAAAATATATAAAGATTTCGGTTTTGAAGACGTTCGCGTCAAATTTTCTGATAGACCAGCTGTTAGAGCAGGGGATGATGAGACGTGGGATAGAGCGGAAGAGGCACTCAAGAGTGCCTGCGAGGCTGCTGGGTTAGAGACCACCTTGAACCCTGGTGAGGGCGCTTTTTATGGACCAAAACTGGAGTTCGTTCTCAGGGACGCAATTGGCAGAGATTGGCAGTGTGGTACCCTTCAGGTAGATTTCGTATTGCCTGAGCGTCTCGATGCTAGCTACATAGCTTCTGACGGATCTAAAAAACGACCGGTAATGTTGCACCGGGCAATATTAGGCTCTATGGAGCGCTGGATTGGTATACTTATCGAGCAGTATGCAGGCAGATTCCCGATATGGTTAGCTCCGGTACAGGCGGTGATAACAACGATTACAAGTGATAACGACGACTATGCGTGCAAAGTTTTAGAAGAATGCAAGAAAGTCGGTTTGAGAGCGGCTGCTGATACAAGAAATGAAAAGATAAACTACAAAATTCGTGAGCATAGTAACGCAAAAATCCCGGTTATATTAGTCGTGGGAACAAAAGAACAAGAAAATGAAACAGTGGCGATGAGGCGCTTGGGTGGGAAATCGCAGGAAATACTTGCGCTTGACGATGCAGTTAATACACTATTGAAAGAATCAACACCTCCGAGGTAGTATATAAGGGGGTATAGCAAAGAAAAATAGGAGGCTTTAGATAACAAAACAACCATTAAACCAGCAGCCGGTGAAGCAAGGACCACGTGTCAACACGGACATACTCAACGATGAAGTGCGATGTATCTCGCCGGAAGGAGAACAATTGGGTGTCATGAAAACAGCTGATGCAATAGCACAAGCAGATGCCCAAGGGTTAGATTTAGTCGAAGTTTCACCTAATACAGATCCGCCAGTTTGCAAAATTTTGGACTACGGAAAGTTCAAGTACGAAGCTCAGAAGAAAAAAAATGAGGCTAAAAAGAAACAGAAAATTATAGAGGTTAAAGAAATTAAACTTAGGCCTAATATTGATGAGCACGACTATCAGGTGAAAATGCGTAACGTACAAAAATTTTTAGACGAAGGTGATAAAGTAAAAGTCACTATGCGCTTTAGAGGCCGGGAAATGGCGCACCAGGAATTGGGTGTTAATGTTTTGAATAGAGTTCGTGACGATACCGAAGACGTGGCAAAAATCGAGGCTTTTCCAAAACTTGAGGGCAGACAAATGATTATGGTAATTGCACCAAAATAAACAAAACAGCAATTCCAGCGTTCAGATTTTTAGCAAGTATAGTTTTAGCTTATTATTGTCTCAGTGTTTTTGAAAGAATGACAGAAGATTTTATAACTTCATCTTATATCCCAGATGAGCATCCAGATATTCCGAAAGAAAAAGTTGGCGTGCTGCTTTTGAATTTGGGTACCCCAGATGGCACATATTTTTGGAGTATAAGGCGATATTTAAAGGAATTCTTATCAGATCCTCGCGTCATAGAAGTGAACCGGCTCCTTTGGAGTGTAATTCTAAATTTAATTATATTAAATGTACGGCCAAAGATATCAGCAAAAGCGTACAAGGAAATCTGGCTGGAAACGACGGATGAATCGCCCCTCAGGTTTCACCCTCGTGCGCAGTTAGATGCATTATCTCAGCGCTTTATAGAGAACGGGTTTTCTATAGAAATAGATTGGGCAATGCGATACGGCTCACCTGCGATAGGTGATCGTCTGGAAGAAATGCGTGCTAAAGGTTGTCGCAAAATACTTCTGCTAGCTCTTTACCCTCAATATAGTGCTACCACTACGGCGAGCGCTTATGACAAAGCTTTTCAGGCGTTGCAAAAAATGCGGTGGCAGCCTGTAATTAGAACATCACCGGCGTATTATAACAATAGAAAATATGTATAAATCTTGGCAAAGTAAATTAACGAACATATTGCATGTCTCGATTGGGAGCCAAATGTGATCTTGACGTCGTTCCATGGTCTACCCAAACGTTATTTGGATGCAGGCGATCCCTACCACTGCGAGTGTGCACAAACATCCCGACTTATAGCAGCGGAACTTGGTTGGACTGGTGACAGGGTCAGATTAGCTTTTCAGTCAAGGTTTGTTAGAGAAGAATGGTTGAAGCCATACATACAAGAGGTAATAACTGAATTGCCATCGCAAGGCATAAAAAAAATAGCAATAATTTCTCCGGGGTTTATATCCGACTGCGTTGAAACTTTGGAAGAAGTCGCGATAGGTTTGAAGGAGAGTTTTCTTGAAGCGGGTGGGGAAAAATTTACTTACGTTCCTTGCTTAAACTCCTCGGAAGAAAGCATCGATCTTTTGCAGGAACTTGTTCTAAAGGAGTTGCGTGGTTGGATTCCAGAATAAAATATTCTGGCACTTTAATTTTTTTAGTTACATTATTAGAAATAAGCGGGGGGATGACTGTAACTCTACTGTTCTTTTAAAAAAAGAGGGAGCATAATGGAAGCAATAGATGTATTGAAATCACGGCGGTCAGTCCTTGTCAAAAATCTTACAAGCCCTGGACCTAATAAAGAAGATTTGCAACAAATTCTTGAAGTCGGCTTGCGTGTCCCGGATCACGGCAAAATTGGGCCTTGGCGAATTCAAGTAATAACACCAAAGGGTCAGGAAGCCCTAGGAGATCTTGCTGCCAAAATATTTGAAAATAAGCACGGTGAAAGAGCAAGTGAGAAGCAAATAGAGGCCGAGAGGCAGCGACCGCAAAGGGCACCGGTGCTACTGGTTGTTACTTCTGATATACAATCACCGCACAGAATCCCAGAATTGGAACAGCGATTATCTGGCGGAGCGGTATGTATGAATATATTAAACGCTGCCCACGCACTCGGTTATTCAGCACAATGGGTTACAGAATGGTTATCTTTTGATACCGAAATAAAAGTAGCTCTCGGTCACGATGATCAAACTGATATCATTGGGATGATTTATATTGGTACTGCCTCAGAGCAACCTCAACCCCGCGGTCGGCCATCCTTAGACGAGATCGTAAGCGAGTGGTCAGGCCCGTAATCTGTGATTAAATATAAAGTGACTGAAACGTGCCAATAAGACGTATGGTTTTTGTTAATGCGCTTCCGCCCAGTTACTTCCAATACCAACTTCAGCTACTAAGGGAACGGACATTTCTATGGCAGGGGCGGCCGCCCCTTCCATCGCCGCCGATATAATTTGAGAAGTTTTATCTAATTGTGCCATCGGCACTTCAAATAACAGTTCATCATGGACGGTGAGCAGCATTTTTGCGCTTAGGTTTTGTTCTTTTAAGAGACTTGGTATGCGGATCATGGCTCGCTTTATGATGTCGGCTGCGGTTCCTTGGATAGGCGCGTTTATGGCTGCTCTTTCATAAAAACCCCGCCGTGCCGGGTTAGTTTCTTTGATACCAGATAAATGAACTTTTCTGCCAAAAAGCGTTTTAACATAACCGTTTTCTCTCGCGCCAACTTTGGTTTGCTCCATATAAGTTTGAATTCCGGGATACTTCGCGAAGTAAGCATCAATATATGCTTTGGCCTCGGTTTGGGGACAACGCAGTTGTCGTGCCAAGCCAAAGCTCGAAATACCATAAATGATTCCAAAATTAATTGCTTTTGCATTTCTTCTGATCATCGGGTCCATATTTTCGCCAGAGATATTAAACACCTCCGAGGCAGTTTGAGCGTGGATATCTACGCCATCCCGGAAAGCTTGTTTCAAGCTGTCGATATTTGCTATCTCAGCCAAAAGTCGCAGTTCTATTTGTGAATAATCTATCGAAACTAAAGCATTACCTTGCTCTGCAATAAAAGCTGTTCGTATTTTTCTTCCTTCATCAGTTCTTATGGGAATGTTTTGAAGATTAGGATCGTTTGAACTTAAGCGTCCAGTGCTCGCCCCCGTCATTGAGTATGAAGTGTGTATTCTGCCAGTTTTAGGATTAATTTCTTCAATTAACGCATCAGTATACGTTGACTTAAGTTTGGCAATTTGCCTCCAATATAAAACTTTTGCTGCTATGTCACTGCCATTTGCCGCTAAATCTTCAAGAATTTCTGCTCCTGTTGCGTATGAACCTGTTTTTGTTTTTTTCCCACCTGGTAGAGATAGTCTATCAAAAAGAATTTCACCTAACTGCTTGGGGGACGCGATATTAAATTCACCTCCAGCCAGTCTATAAATATCACCCGCTTGACTTTGTAACCGTTGTGAAAAATCCTCAGACATTTTTTTAAGAATTATGGGATCTACCTTTATGCCAGTATGTTCCATTTCAACCAATACTTCGATAAGCGGACGTTCGAGTGTCTCGTATACAGAGACCATGCGTTTTTTTGGCAGGTCTTTCTTTTGCTGTTTGTACAAGCGAAATGTCATGTCCGCATCTTCGGCGGAGTACTCCATAGCCTTGTTTAGCGAAATTTTTGCAAATGGAAGCTTTGTTTTCCCAGTCCCGCATAACTCGCTATATTTTATATTTGTGTGATCGAAGTGCAGAAGCGATAGCTCATCTAACCCGTGTCCATGGAGACCCGCGTTCATAACATAGGATAAGCACATCGTATCATCGACTGAACTTAGCTTTATGCCTCCATTGTGCGGTTGTCTCATTACTAAGGCATCATATTTGATGTTGTGTCCAATTTTTAGAATGCTAGGGTCTTCAAGGATAGGCCGAATTATTTCGATGGCAGCGCCAAATTCTATCTGTTTGACATCTAATTTTGATTTACCAAGAAGTTCTGTCTGGTCATCCTCTGTTTCGTGCCGTAACGGTACGTAACATGCGGTTCCAACCGAAACCCCTAAAGATATCCCAATTAAATTGGCTTGCGAGGCATTTAAAGAGTCGGTTTCAGTATCGAAAGCGACTAAACCATTTTTCTCGATCAGTGCCACCCATTCGTTCAAACTTTTTAAATTGTCAATTAATACATATTTTTTTTCATCTTTATCGGAAGGGTTTGATAGGGATAACTCATCTCCAAATTCTTGCTGAGCTTCAGCCTCAAATCGGGCAATTAATCTTTTGAAACCTTGAGCGCGCAGAAACTCTAACACCTTTAGTGGGTCTGGTTTTTCCAATGTTAATTTTGAAAGAGGCTGCAAGACGTCCACATCTTGCTTCAGTGTCACAAGTGTTTTACTTATGCGTGCCATTTCAGCATGATTGATTAGATTGTCACGGCGTTTTGGCTGTTTGATCTCATTTGCTCTTTCCAATAGTGACTCTAGATCGCCGTATTCATGTATGAGTTGCGCGGCGGTTTTAATTCCTATCCCTGGAACACCTGGAACATTATCGCTTGTATCTCCGGCTAGTGCCTGAACGTCAACTACATGTTGTGGCCCGATCCCAAATTTTTCGATAACATCCTCTACACCAATATTCTTGCTTTTCATTGGATCAAACATTTTTATGTTTGGTCCGACAAGTTGCATGAGATCCTTGTCTGAAGATACAATTGTTACGTCTGCATCCTGTTCTCTTGCCAATCGCGTATAGGTTGCGATTAAGTCATCGGCCTCGTAGCCTTCCATCTCAATACAGGCAATATCAAAGGCACGTACAGCCTCACGTATAAGTGCAAACTGGGGTATGAGTTCGTCTGGTGGCGGCGGTCGGTTTGCCTTGTATTCTTCATAAACATCGTTTCTGAAGGTTTTTCTGGCAGTATCAAATACTATAGCACAGTGATCGGCTTTAAGGTCTTCAATGAGCTTAATTAGCATGTTGGTAAAACCAAAAACGGCATTAGTCGGTGTTCCGTCATCTCGGCTCATAGGGGGTAGTGCGTGAAATGCTCTGAATATAAATCCCGACCCATCGACTAAGAAAACATGCTTTCGGTTGGTTGTTTGTTCGTTCATCTCAGCCTCTGTTATAGACGTTATCTATTTATCCGTTAGTTAACTGAATTGCGTTTCCCTAAAAGTAAAAGAAAACTGTATTTAACAGCTACTAGTCTAACTCCTTGATGTGGATCGAAGCAATGATGCATAATATTAAAGAACTATGGAGTATGGATTAATCGGAGGTTTCTTTATGGTGCCGACTAAAGTTAGATATATAAATACAGACTGGAAGCATAAAGATATTGCTCCCAAAATTGGATCAAAGGAATCTAGAAGAGAACACACAGCGTATCAGGATGTGTTGATAGAGGATGCTCGGCCCCATTTGGAAAATGGAAAAATTGGGCTTGAACAAACTGGTTTCACGCTAACAAATAATAGAACTCAGTGTAGTAATTTTAGAGATGAGGACCTTATTAGCAGGGTGTATCTGCCTGAAATGCAAGAATTAATATGTCGCCTCACCGGTGCAAAGGCGGCATACCACTACGGCTTTTTAGTCAGAACAGAAAAGCCGATCGATTTTAACGACGGCTACGCACGCTTTGTCCACTGCGATTACAATGTAAAGCGCATAGCAGGTATGTCTCATGACGTTCTGCGTGAAAATGGGGTTGATCCCAATAAAAATGATACTTTTGCTTGGTTTAACACATGGCAACCGTTTGATCATCCTGCAATAAATAATCCCTTAGCTTTCATCGATAATAGCAGTCTCGCGGACGACGATGTAATTGATTACTTTTATACGGGCAGAGGAAGAGATAGTTTGGTAGCGGCTCCTGTCTACAACCCGTCACACAGATGGTTTTATTTTCCAGAAATGCAGCTTGACGAAGTTATCGTTTTAAAACAAATGGATCAGAGACCGGACAGAGTCGTTTATTGTCCGCATACATCGTTCGATAACCCTAATGGAGGTGAAAACTACCCACCACGCAGAAGTATAGAAACACGAGTAGTGGCGGTTTTTTGATTGCAATAAACTATCGTTAGTTCAGGTAGTATTAAATTACTCTTAAGAAACTACCTAGTCTATCAGCGAAATAATTAGTTATTTTTGCTTGAGAATTTGATAAGGATGAGCCCATTTGACCGGAATGCATGAAAGATAATCGTGATGTAGGAAAATTTATGTCTACTAAAGTTAAAAAAGGTGTAGCTCTGATTGTTGGCGCTGGAGATGCGACTGGAGGAGCAATAGCAAAACGCTTTGCCAAAGAAGGTTTTCAAGTTGTTGTAACAAGACGAAAAATCGAAAGCCTTAATAACTTATCTCAAGAAATAATGATGATGGATGGCATTGTTCATCCATTTGGAGTTGATGCCCGGCGAGAGGATGACGTTGTTCCATTTATTGAAAAGATAGAAAGCGACATAGGGCCAATAGAAGTTGCTGTTTATAATGTTGGAGGTAATGTCCGTTTTGGAATACATGAGACGACATCGCGCGTTTTTTTTAAAGTTTGGGAAATGTGCTGTTTTGGTGGATTTCTCATGGGTAGAGAGGTTTCTCGTGCAATGTGTGAGAGAAAACGAGGCACTATCATCTTTACCGGTGCAACGGCGAGTGTGAGAGGGGGTAATGGTTTTTCTGCGTTCGCTTCAGGTAAACATGGATTGCGAGCTTTGGCACAATCAATGGCTCGTGAGTTAGGACCGAAGGGCATTCATGTTGGGCATATCGTTATTGATGGCGCCATAGATACTGAGTGGATAAAAAAGATGTTTCCTGACAGATACGCGCAAAAAGAAAATGATGGTATTCTGGATCCGTCTTCTATCGCAGAAACATATTGGAATATGCATTGTCAACCCCGAAACGCCTGGAGTTTTGAAATAGATTTAAGACCTTGGGTGGAAAATTGGTAAATATAGTGTTTTTTGGGCCAGAATAATGTCTGCTCGCTCTTTAATGTTTCAAGGAACGGGTTCAGATGTGGGCAAGTCCCTTCTGGTAGCTGGGCTGTGTAGATGGGCAAAAAACCGAGGTATTAAGGTTCAACCATTTAAACCCCAAAATATGTCGAATAATGCTGCTGTAGCTGAAGGAAATGGGGAGGTTGGAAGAGCTCAGGCTTTGCAGGCAAAGGCATGCGGAATACAACCTTCCGTTGATATGAACCCTATTCTGCTAAAGCCTGAGACGGACAGTGGGTCCCAAATCGTTGTTCAAGGAAAAATGTTTGACCGAGCTACTGCGAGAGAATATCAAAAATTAAAGCCTAAACTGCTACCCTATGTTTTAGAAAGTTTTGAGAGGATAAAAAAAGAGGCAGATTTACTCCTTGTTGAAGGGGCGGGAAGTACAGCCGAAATAAATTTGAGAACTAACGACATCGCTAACATGGGTTTTGCTAAAGCAGTAAACACTCCCGTAATCTTAATAGGTGATATTGATAGAGGCGGAGTGATTGCCAATTTAGTTGGAACGAAAGCTGTTTTGCCCGTTGACGAAGCTCAGTTAATCAAAGGGTTTGTAATTAATAAGTTTCGCGGCGACGTATCACTGTTTACATCGGGTATTCAAGAAATCGAGAAACGAACGCAATGGCAGGGTTTTGGAGTCATTCCATGGTTTCAAAATGCGAGAAAGCTGCCCGCTGAAGACGCAATGAACTTGAAAGGAGAGCTTGCCTCAATCAGACAACAATTGAAAATTTCTGTGCCTAGGCTATCGCGTATTGCCAACTTTGATGACTTGGATCCTCTAAAGAATGAGCCAGGTGTAAATTTGAGAATAGTGGAGCCTGGTGAGCCGATAGATAGTGATTCGGATCTCATTTTGATTCCAGGAAGTAAGTCGACCATTGGTGACCTCTCCTTTTTGGTTGAACAGGGATGGAATATAGACATCCAGGCGCATATCAGACAAAGAAAACTTGTTTTAGGTATATGTGGGGGGTATCAAATGCTGGGTAAACTAGTAAGCGATCCTCTGGGAATAGAAGGTAATGCAGGAACAGCCCCAGGACTAGGTTTATTAGACGTTTCGACAAAACTTACCTCAGAAAAAGCTGTTACAAAAGTAAGTGGTACCGATATCAAATTTGGAAAAAAAATTACGGGTTATGAAATACATATTGGATCAACGTATGGGCCAGACTGCGCACGCCCATTGGTGAGTATTCGCTCAGGGAAGAGCGAAGGAAGATTAGACGGCGCATCTTCACCCAATGGTCTTGTCCTGGGAACTTACGTGCATGGGTTGTTCATCGAAGACGAATTCCGCCATGCATTCCTTCAATATTGTGGGCTGGAAAAACTTAGTATGTCGTCCTTTGATTTAGACATAGAAACGACGTTAGATGAATTTTCTGAGCATTTAGATAAAAATATTGATGTTCCAAGACTTTTGGACCTTGCGCGCTAGGAGCTTGTGAGTATTTTATTGGATTTCTTTTTAACCTTGATCCTTGGAGCTTAGCATGGGTCGTTTCCTTTTACTTATAGGAGCTTTGTTTTTTATTATGACAGCTGATAAAGCCGGGGCAAGTGATCCCGAGAATCAGATCTTTCTCGATCTTAAAGATGGACGCGTGGTAATTGACTTACTTCCAGATGTTGCACCCAAACATGTAGAAAGAATAAAAGAACTTACGCGAGAAGGTTTTTATAATGGTATTGTATTCCATCGAGTAATAGATGGATTTATGGCGCAGACAGGAGATCCTACCGGTACTGGAACTGGTGGCTCTGGAAAAAAGTTAGTAGCTGAATTTTCCAACGAGCCGTTCACACGTGGCGCTGTCGGCATGGCGCGTGCTCAAGACCCCGACAGCGGTGACAGCCAATTTTTCATTTGCTTTGACGATGCTCAGTTTCTTAATAAGCAATATACAGTCTGGGGTAGAGTAAGCGCCGGTATGGAATTTGTAGATAATATTACGAGGGGAGAACCGCCAGCAAACCCAGACAAGATAGAAAAAATGCAGGTCGCTGCTGACGTTAAGTAATAAAGGTCGTTTGTTTACATGACTTTTTTAGTTGTTGGGGGTGCAGGGTTTATCGGTTTAAATGTGATTGAGGAATTGCTGACTTTCTCGGAACAAGTAATCGCCTTAGATAAGTCGCCGATCCCTCCCGCGGCTATGAAATTTTTCTCAAAACTTCCGGGAAAATTCACAAGTATTCAACTCGATGTCACCGATGCAGAAGACGTCGATCGAGTTGTTTCAGGAGGCGATGTGGATGTGATTTTCTATGGCGCAGCGATTACTGCGGGTGCAGAGCGGGAAATCTCCAACCCTCTATCTGTCTTTGATGTAAACGTTGGTGGACTTCTTAATGTTCTCGAAGCAGGCTGCAGAGTTCCATCAGTAAAAAGAATTATAAATATTAGTTCTGGTTCAGCTTATGGAAATGGTGGTTTTGGTGATACTGGCTGGAACGATAGCCTAGATGAATTCGGCACACGTGAAGATCCCCAGACACTATATGCCATATCGAAATATACTGGTGAACGCGTAGCTCTTAGGATGGGTGAGCTTTTAAAAAAAAGAGTAATGAACGTTCGATTGAGTGCCATTTTTGGACGTTGGGAATACGACACGGGTGTCAGAGATACTTTGAGTGCTCCCATGCAAGCGACTTTGTTAGCTTTAAAGGGAGAAACTGCTCTTATGGATCGCAAAGAAGAGAGAGATTGGACCTATAGCCGCGATGTGGCTCGAGCCCTTTATAAATTGGCCAATCATGAAAATATCAATTCGTCTCTCTATAACATTAGTTCTGGTAAAAGTTGGAGTGTCTTCGATTGGTGCGCGGTTTTAAAAATGTTTTATCCTGATTTTAATTACAGACTTTGCGAGTTTGGTGAGGTTCCTAACATCGATCTTTTTGGAACTAGGGACAGGATAAAAATGTCGCCAGACCGTTTTTTAGGTGACATAGGATATACTCTTTCGGCAAATTTAAGTGAAATATTCGAGGACTTTAAAATGTGGCTCAATGAGTCAGCCGGTTTTTGGGATTTAGAGCCCTGAAAGGGCTTACCTGGTCTATAAACTATCTTGTTTACTTGGTTTAATAGAAGTTGGCTACAAGGTTTTGAGGAGGAAATAAGATGAAATTTGCAAGTTTTATAGATAAAAACAAAAATACCTGGGGTGTTGTGAAGGATGGTCAGCTCATTAGTGTTGATGAAACCATCTTAAAGGAACTACCCACGCTACGCTCTGCCATATCCCAGAAAAAGTTAATGGAAGTAGGCCAAGATCTAGCAAAAAAACCTGGAACAGTGGCAGTAGATCAAGCAATGTTTCTTCCTGTAATTACTGATCCAGATAAAATCCTATGCGTGGGGCTTAATTATCATGAGCATAGATTGGAAGGTGGTCATGATGAGGTTGGAAATCCGACAATTTTTGTGAGATTTGCAAATGCCCAAATTGGTCACAATGCCCCGATGATCAAACCAAAAGAGTCTGATACGTTAGATTTTGAAGCGGAACTAGCAGTAATAATTGGAACAGGGGGGCGTAGGATCACCGAGGAAAATGCCTTCAGTCACATAGCTGGTTACTCTTGTTATAATGATGGAAGCGTAAGGGAGTTCCAAAGGCACACTACACAGTTCACACCGGGAAAGAATTTCATGGGAACCGGTGGCTTTGGCCCCTGGATGGTTACCCCTGATGAGATAACAGACCTTCAAAATATAACGGTCGAATCAAGGCTGAATGGTGAGGTAATGCAACACGCCAAGGTATCGGATATGATTTTTTCTATCCCAAGGATAATAAGTTATGTTTCAACCTTCACGGAATTAGTTCCTGGCGATGTCATCGCTACCGGAACACCGGGAGGCGTCGGATCTAGGCGGGATCCAAAGGTTTGGATGTGGCCAGGTGATATTTGTGAGATAAAGATATCCCAAGTAGGTGTGCTTTCAAATCCAATCATTGAAGGCTAGGAGAGAGTTTTGGCTACAGAAATCCCATTTAATAGAAATTTCGAGGTGAATTACGGCGAAATAGAAAATGTTGCGTGCGGAATTAGAAGGATAACCGCCAATAACCCTAGTCCGTTTACCTTCAGGGGTACTGGTACTTATATTTTAGGTGAAGGGAACGTTGCTATTATCGATCCAGGTCCAGATCAACCCGAGCATGTCAAAGCTATTCTTGAGGGTCTAAAAAATGAGACTATTTCACACATCCTAATTACACATACACATAATGATCATTCACCAGCGGCTAAAGCCCTAAAAGAAGTCACTGGCGCGCCAACTTATGGTTTTGGCCCACATGGCAGTGGAAAACCAGCTTTAAAACTAACAGCTCAAACTGGCGGCGATATGGATTTTCATCCAGATGAGAAAACGCAAGACGGTTCTGTAATCTATGGGAATGATTGGAGTGTTAGTTGTCTGCATACTCCGGGTCACACCTCTAACCATATTTGCTTTTCCTGGGATGAAGAGAAAGTGCTTTTCCCAGGTGATCAAGTAATGGGATGGTCAACCAGTATAGTTTCTCCTCCTGATGGAGATATGGGAGATTATATGAGAAGTCTTGATAAGCTAATTTCGAGAGATGATAAAATATACTACCCAACACATGGCCCCGAAATATTGGAGCCTCAGAAACTTATTTCTGCTTTTCAAGATCACCGCCAAGAAAGGGAAAGGAAGATTCTCGAGTGTTTGGAATTAGGAAACGATACCATCGATAAGATGGTCCAGACTGTTTACCAAGATGTGTCAGAAAGTTTGCATGCAGCGGCGGCTCGTTCACTATTTGCCACTGTCATCTACTTAGTGGAGCAGAAAAAGGTAGAAGCAATAGAAGGGCTGGATATTGATGGTCGGTACGTAATAAGGTGATATAGACTGAGCATGCTTTATCTATAACGTTGATATCGTCGACCCTTGCGATATCCAAAAAAAGGATAAGTTTTGGGAATAGAAAAGTCACTTTCCTTGCGGCGAATTATTTCTCTTAACATAAACTGAGTAACATCAACTAGTGGCAATTCTAACGCTTTTTCAATGTCTAAAAAAGCCAGATCGGCAAGTTCACCACTGCCTCCAAGCTGTCCGTACATATCTGATTCCCAAGCGTAGAAAAATCGTGCGTTAAATCTAAAAGCTTTAGAGGCTGGTGTGATTGCGTGGCCAACGTATTCTAATTTAGCTAAATCTGGAGCAAGTCCCAAAGTTCTCACTTGGTCCCAGCTTTCATTATGTGTTTCGCCAACGTCCCCAGGTGCGCCAAGAAAAAGCCCTGTTTCTTCAAAGGTCTCCCGTACAGCAGCCATCGCGAAGCTACTTGATTTTTCTGTATCGGTTGAAATTCTCTCGGAAAGACTTTGTCTCAAATTTGAAGCAGGGTTTGGTAGCTTGTCAGAAGATTCAAGTTTTCCTCCGGGAAATACATAGACATTGCTGAAGACTGCTTTACGTCCCCGCCGGCCCATCAGTACTTGCAGTTCGCTTTCTCTATTCCGCAGTACTATTAAGCTTGCCGAGTCTTTAGGTTTTACCGGATATTTTATTTCTGGGCTCTTTTTTGGCAAATCTCCAACAGTTTGTTTATGTCTGTCAGCTTGTGCTTTATTTTCCAAGTTGTTTCCACTTTCTTTATCTAGCATAATTATGCATCAAGATTGGCGATTAAATTTATCGGTATTTTACCGGTCCTCAGAAGCATTTATTTATCATGACTTCTAAACAATTTTTGCAAATTATTATCAAGTTAGATTTTAATCGATTTCTGCCGTCTCCTTTGAACCGAAGAAGGGATCCGCATCGCGTCTCGGTACTTAGCTACGGTACGACGAGCTATATCAACACCTTGGCTGACGAGTATCTCTACTATGCGATCATCGGATAAAATTTTATTGGGCTCTTCCGAATCTATTAGAGTTTTGATTTTTGCTTTTACAGCTTCTGCAGAAATTGCATCACCTCCCGCAGCAGATGCGATTGAAGAAGAAAAAAAATACTTCAATTCTAGCATTCCTCGCGGGGTAGAAATATATTTATTATTGGTGACACGACTGACGGTACTTTCATGCATGTCTATTGCAGATGCAACATCTCGAAGAACCAGCGGTTTCAGATATTGCACCCCAAACCTAAAAAAGTTGTCTTGCTGACTTACTATCTCGGAGGCTACCTTTATTATTGTTGTTGCTCTTTGATGCAGAGACTTTACAAGCCAGTTGGCTGATTGGATGCACTCATTTAAATACTCTTTTTCCGGCTTAAGCATCTGCTTTTTCGAAACTTTTGCATAGTAGCTATTGTTTATTAGTACTTTGGGTAAAGTTTCTGGGTTAAGTTCAACTAGCCAAGTGCCGTCTGGACTGGCGCTTAAGATAACGTCTGGTGCAATTTGTTGATCAATCGAAGGATCAAATAATAATCCTGGCTTTGGGTTTAGAGATTTTATTTCGGAGATCATTTCTACAATATCTTCATCATCTACATTGCACAACTTTTTCAAATTACCCAACTCATGGTTAGCTAGTTGATCAAGGTTTTCAATAAGTGTCTGCATTGCAGGATCTAGTCGGTCTTTGTCACGTAGTTGCAGGGCGAGGCATTCCGATAAATTTCTGGCGAATACACCCGGGGGATCGAAGTGTTGTAGTTTGCATAAAACCTTGCTTATTTGCTCTTCGGTACAGTCGAGGCTTGCCATTAAGTCCGAAGGGTCAGTCAATAAGTATCCTGTATCATCGATCATTTCAATTAAGTGGGCGCCTATTAGTCTTTCTTGAATGCCGATAAAGTCGACCCCAAGTTGTTCATATAAATGTTGGCGTAGCGTTTTGTCAGCACTAGCCGTCTCGTCTATATTGTAATCGGGATGGTCAAAATTGTTAGAGCCGCCGGAGGTTTTATATGATGTATAGTCCTCGGCAATCGCGCTAGGTCCTAGCTCATTTGGATCATTGATACTGGCGCTTCCCCAGTTATTTTCATAATCAGTATCATTTGGGTCGTCGTTTAATGATGGCAAATTTTCTGATGAAGTCTGAAGTAACGTATCTTGGAGAATTTCATCTGAAAAACCTTCCTCACTTTCTGTTTGTTTAACATCTGGATCATGAGCTTTTTCATAAGCTGTTACATTGTCTTCAGATGCTTCTTCCGAAAACGATCGTTCTCCTTCGTCTGCTTCCAGTAATGGGTTTTTCTCTAATTCACCTTCTACAAATTCAGTCAATTCAGCATTCGAAAATTGCAATAATTTTATGGCTTGTTGCAATTGAGGAGTCATCACCAGTGATTGGGATTGTCTCAGATCCAAACGCTGCGATAAGGCCATACTAGATCATCCTACAGCTTAAATCGATCACCTAAGTAGAAACGGCGAACTTCTTGATGAGAAACAATCTCTGATGGCGCTCCTTCCATCAAAACTGTTCCATCATGTAAGATATAGGCGCGATCAACAATATCTAATGTTTCTCTAACATTGTGATCAGTTATTAGCACTCCAATACCTCTATCTTTCAAGTGCGAAATAAGATCTCGTATTTCGCCGAGTGCAATTGGGTCTATTCCCGCTAACGGTTCGTCAAGCAAAATAAAATTGGGTTGAGATGCAAGTGCCCGAGCAATCTCAAGTCTTCTCCGCTCCCCACCGGAAAGGGCTAGGGCCGGTGTCCTGCGTAAATGGCTTATAGAAAATTCTGCTAGTAGGTCCTCAATGAAGGAGTCGCACCGATCTTTATTTTGCTCCGTCATTTCTGCAACAGCGCGAATGTTTTGTTCCACAGTAAGACCTCGAAATATTGACGCTTCTTGCGGTAAATAACCTATTCCTAATCTTGCACGTTTATGCATTGCAAGACTAGAAATATCCACGCCATCAAGATGAACAGACCCATAGTTTGGGGTCATGAGCCCAATCATTACATAAAAACAAGTGGTTTTCCCTGCGCCGTTAGGTCCTAACAAACCAACGGCTTCACCCCTTTGAACGGCGAGACTCACATTTCGTAGAACGGGGCGCATTTTAAAACGCTTTCCTAT
>Ga0160422_10000859_pt1 | contig 18648 bp, 25 predicted proteins | sample Fk160mmetaG_FD_108192 | JGI IMG/M metagenome (GOLD analysis project Ga0160422, IMG submission 108192) | Marine microbial communities from the Central Pacific Ocean - Fk160115 60m metaG | ecosystem: Environmental > Aquatic > Marine > Oceanic > Photic zone | place: The Central Pacific Ocean... | reverse complement strand
GCATTGATATTTGTAATACTTGCACCATCACCACTGAAACTAGTACCAGTAACAACAGCACCACTGATATTTCCTGTAGAGATTATGGATTGACTACCAAAATCAGGAGTAATCTTTGAACCTGCAATAGCAGCACTGGCACTTACATCAGCATTAACAATAGTGAAATCAGGTATATTTTCAGTCGCTATCGTTATATCAGTAGGTAAAGCTCCACTTCCAAGCTTAGTTAGTGGAACGGAATCATTTAACAACTTAGAGCCATTTATATTAGCAGCAGAGGCAACCATCGCATCTGTTATCTGCACTTCTCCTAACGTACCAGCAGCAGAACCACCTAAAACTCTGTTAGCTGTAGTTAAATCCTGTATTTTGTCGTAGGTGACAACATCTGAATTTATAACAATATTATTGCCATTATCGCTAACGGTAATATCACCTTTATTACCATCAGGAATAGCAGGTCCTTGTGGACCGGTTGTAGAGACTTCAATAACGTTTGTGGTCGCGTCAATAACTTCAACAGTATTTTTTGTTGTGCTTATATTTACTGAAGTCATGAAATTACCGTATAGCCTTCACTTACAAATATTGTACCTTCTAGTAGATAAAATTCATCATTGTTTGGTTGTTTGTACTTTATATCGTACTCTAACTCGTTCAATGAAAAACCTTCGGTTTGTGCTGGTGTCAGTTTAAATAATAATTTACCTTGTGATCTATTCACATAAGTTACTGAAAAATTTCCAAAATTTTGCGTCCTTTCTTTATTAAATACTGATCCAGCAAAAGTATAACCTGTAATATTAACTGGTACACCATCTGTCTTAAAAGTTATTTCTAGGGGGACTGTTGACCTCCTATTAACTTCAAAATCAAAAACTGCTGGAGCGTTAGGCATTTATATTCATAAATATAAACCAAGTATATCAGTATAAAATAAAAAAAATAAAATTATATTTTATTAAACTTCAGTAAGATTAAATTTATATTTTTTGCCACTTAGTCGATTTATTAAAAATAAATCATTTTTACCTTCTTGTATTGACCAGCTACCTTGTGTATTATCAACTTCATTAGGTAATGAGTTAATGTTAGACATATTAATATCCTGTGTTGTAACTGCCCCTGTTACCGTTATTCCATTTGCAGTCGTTTTTAATTTTTCAGAATTATCAAAGTACAAATGTTGCCCTCCATTTAGATAACCTTGATAAGCTTTTTCTGCTGTGCCTGTGCTTGGTGCTGTGAGAAGTTCAACTGCTGCGGTAACGGCAGCATTTGTTGTTTTACCACTAATTAAAACAGGTGTATTTGTATTTGATCCAAACAAATTTAAACCTAAAGTATGAGTCATAACAAAATCTTCATCTGTGCCTAACGATATTCTTGTTTCATCTTTTGCAATTAAAGCACCTTTATTACTGTTTGCGCTTGAGTCATAAACGATCTGAAAACTGGAACTACCATTATCACCTTGAAAAGTTACATCAGCATTAAAGGTACTTGGATCGTCGACAAAAAGCCCGCCATCTAAATTTGCAATATTGAAATAATTTGTTGTGGCATTGTTTCCAGTAGTTGCATCTTTAAAACTTAATTTATTTGTTGATGTATTTGCAAACCATTGATGGTCATTTGCCGCTGGCGGGGTTGAGCCAGAATTATTAGTGGCAATAGCTTGAAAAGTAGTATTAATTGAGGCTCTAACCTGAGCGCCACTTAAATCAGAAACTACATAATTGTTAGTATTGTCTTGAGCCATATAAAATTTTAATTATTTATATATTACCTTTTACTTAGACTGTGCGCCCAAATCCAATAGCTGTATATGTAAAATTTCTACTAACAAAAGAAACATTTCCGCTTGTATCTCTATTTTTAATATTTACTGTAAAACCGGTGCCAGTTATAGTAGGTAATTCAAAGAAATCACCAGCTTGCGCATTTTCAATAATAATTCCTACGGTTGGCTTTACACTATTTGCTGGAAATTCTGTGCCGGCTTCACCAGTGAAAAATTCATCAACAAAAGTAACACTTTTACCAGTATTTTGCGGACTAGTAAATTTGCCATTTGTAGAAAGTGGATTAGTTAAACTTGTTTCTGTTCTTACTGCCAATCCTGACCTATAACCTAATTCAGTAATTAAAATGTTTTGTGCTGGGTCTGTTATTTGAAAAATACATTTAAACTTAAAACCTCTAGCTATATATTCTGAATTAACAAATTCATTAAATGCTGTAAATTTATTACTTACATTACAATTACCACTTGCAAAAATTATATTACCAATTTCTGGTTGAGGTGTGGTAATTATAAATTTATCGGGATCATCAAATTTACCAGTGCTAGATCTAAAACCTAAACCTTGAACTAGATAGTCATGGTCAACATTTTTATTCTGCGCAAGGCCACTAGTAAAAGTAATAAAAACTAAATCCCCAGCTTTTAAGCCATGATTAGTTTTATTAATTTCTGTAAAACCAGTTGACATACCATAAGTATTAGCGGTCGTTGCGTCTGGGTCTTCATCCGTAGTAGCAACTAAAACTTTTGCATTAGTTTCTATAGCTTTATCGTCAGAACCGTCAAAATCAAACCATTCATCAACATTAAGTGTTCTTGCGCTTAATTTTGAATCAGGATAAAAATTACTTGTTGCGAGAATATTTCTTAACCTTAGTGGTTGTTTTTTTCCTAAATCTAAACTATTTTCGAACAAATAAAATCCTTCGGTAGCCGTTGCTTTTAAGCCACCTAATGTTGCGTCAAAAACACAATTTTTTTTAAAACCATTAAATTTAGGCGTTTTTGTTTCTTCTCTATCTTCAAATAATTCAAGTTGTGATTCTCGTGGTCTATTAACAATAATGCTCGTTTCGCCAAAGCTACGCCTTCCACCATCATCGACAAACTTTAATATATATTCGCCTTCCGCTATATTTGGCACTATTGCTTCCGTAGAATTTCCCGCTACACTTTTTAAAAAATTTGACTTAGAAAAATCAGCGGTACCGGTGCTATTCAAAGCATAATGTATAAGTACCGTTCCTCCATGCACAACGTCAACATCTTTCGACTGGTCAAAACGTAAACGAACATTTTTATCGTCTATAGGTTCTATAGTTAGATTTTTAACATCAGCGGGATGAGCTAACTTACCTATAGCTGTAAAAGTAAAGTTTGTGGTTAATGCACTTAATTTACCTAAAGCGTTATAACTTTTTATTGCAAATGTATAAGTGCCAGCGTCAGTCTCTAAAAGTTCAAAATATGGCTTAGAAATTCTTATTCTTTCTATATTGTCATTATTAAACCTATGTTCAACTAAATAATCTTTTACGTTACGCACCGGATCAAAAAATAATTGTATATTAGAAACTACTCTGTTATCCAATGCCACTATTTGCTCAGTTGCCCTTACGTTTTTAGGTGCTTCGGCCGCATCTAGTAAAGTAGAAATTTTTCTTGGTGCTTCAGGTTGAGAATTATCTTCAACTTGTTTGTATTTATCTGTGTCATGTACAATTGCCGTAATTTTAAATTCAAATCTATCTTTTTCTTCAATACTTATTACCCTATAAATCTGAAATTCTACATCTGTATTTTCTATTGCCCAAACAGAATTTATTTCTGGTGCAACACTAAAAGGTGTTTCAACTACAACCCTATTAAGTAATAAAGGTAAATTAAAAACATTTGAAGTTGGATGAGTTATATCTAGTATTTTACTTTTTTCAACAGAACCGTCAGGCATTACTACGGATATAAAAGCTTCATTTTGATCTGTTAAATCAGTATCTATAGCATTATCCACTTCTATAATATTTATTTGATTACTTTGCAAATTACTATGAACGCCTGCAATTCTTCCGCCACGCCTAACTCCCGCTCTTAAAGAATCTGCTACAGCAATAATAGTTGATGGTCTTATAAGAACTCCGGCCTCTAAAGTTGCCGTAAAAGATACAGTTTCACTTTCTCTTAAATTAGAATATAAAAACCATCGTCCTAAACGATTAGCTTGACCTCTAGAAGTACATGCAAAAGCCTGTAATGTTTTTCTAGTTTTACCAAATTTGCTAATTGCATTTGACAATGATGTTATTTGATCAGTTGTTATTAATTCAAAATCTATTTCTTGTGTATCATTGTTGAAATAGCCAACTTCGACTTCTGTATATTTTGTTCTTTGTCCAGTGCCTTGATAAGTAAAACCTTCCTCCGTGACATTTGAGTTATTAAAAATATATTGTGGGTCGGATGTACCAGTAGCCGTGTTAGTTGGACGATCTTGCGATATTTGTAACCCCTCGTTACTTACAAAAGCTACAGCATTCATAACTGAACATAAATCAGTTATTAAATTGAAGGCGTCATTTTTTTGATTTAAAATTACATTAGTTGAGAAACGTGGTTCTTCCGTTTTTGTAATTGGATCTTCTATTAATTCGCTAGAGTAAGCACTAGCAGCAAAGAAACTAAACACATCTAAGTTATCTTCGTCAATTACACCATTTGGACCTCCAAAACCTTTTTCAGTGGTCAAAATATCGTATAAAACCCAAGCGGGATCTGAGCACCATTCTTTAGCAATAGAACCATCATCATTTGTTTTAAAAGTGCCATTAAATTGATAATTATTTGGGTAAATTACGCGCCCATTGTTAACATCAACTGTTGTTCCACTTGGAATTTTTATCTTTGTACCTTTAACACGATACATTCTTTGTGGATAATTTTGGAAAGCTTGTGCATTAAATCTTGTCGCAACATAAGCAAAACCTTCATAAGCTTTTGTATCTGTATTAATTTCTGTTAAAGAATGCCAAATAGTTTTATTTTGCAATAATTGGTCAGTGCTATCAGCGGTAATTCTTTCCACCGTTACAGAAAGCGGAAAAGATGAAGCCCTTATACGGTTATCAAATACAATTTCAAAATCTTGAAAATATGGACTAGAAGCTTTGCCTATTATTTTTTCATCATGAACAGGAGTAAAAATATTACCTGTAGCTGTCGTAATTTTTATATTTATTCTTACCTCGGCTCCTTCAATTTTATTTTTTTTATTAATAAATTGCAGAACCGGTAATTGTAAAGTTACTCTTATTTTGTCAACACTAGATTCGGTTATAGACCTAGTTACTGATGCCGCGTGTGTAACTTCAACCCCTACAGGCTTTGTATTTTCAATTGCATTTATTTCTCTTATAGGTCTTTGATCGTCGGTGCCGTTTCTTAAAAAAACATCAACATCTTTAAAATTTTCTTCCCCCCTTGGACTTTGCAAAGGAGTACCATCTAAAAAAATATTTTGTCTAAATTTATCAGAACCTTCTTCGGGATTAAAAATCCCTTCTATTTCGCCAAAACCCAAAAGGTCGACTACTGTAGCAAATTGTTTACTTCTTAAACCATTTTCTATTAAATCAGGATCTACTACACGGCTATCTGGTAAGCGACCAAATAAATTGTCATTAACTAATCTAGGCATAATAAAAATTCAAATTTGGTTAAGGTCGGAAGCATACTCATAACTGCCGAAAGACTCTATAATTTTGACTGCGGCATTTTCTGATGCAAGCACTAATGAATTATTAGTCTCAGTAATGCCATCAACAACCCTTGTGTCAAAAACTTTAAAATTATTAGTAGTAACAGTATGTATTTTATATATTCTATTAGTAGCTTTACCATTTGGAAATTCTAAACCTAACAACTCATCTGTTTTAAAACCATGATCTGAAGCAGTAATTGTGATACAAAATCCGGCTGTATTTGGGTCTATTTGTCCATTACTTTCATTAATAAAAGATTTTACATAAGTTCCCTCTACAGCGGTTCGTCTAACTTGGGCCGTATCCACACCAGAACTTATAATAATAGATCCGCTATAAACCAATCCATATAAAATTGGAACAGGAACACCACTCGAGCTAACGTTTTGAATACCACTAAAAGAATAAGAACCCCTTACGTTAGGATCAATTCCGCTTACTTTAGAAGTGTTTGGCACTGGTCTTTGTGGAGCTATAAAATCTGTTATACCTTGTATAATCATTGAAGTGCCAAGCGAAACTAAAGCTGTAGATAAAACCGTTGCTAATACACCACCCGTTATAGCTCCACCACCTACAACAGCGGCGATACCAAAAACAACTGGCAAAGCACCGGTTGCTATAGGAATAATTTGAATATCGCCTTGCCCAGACATCGACAAATATTCTTCGGTAACAATTTTACCGCCCATCTTTACCTTATATAATTGACTATTCATATGTTTTTGAACACCGTCAAAATTAGCAATTAAAAAACTCATTGCTTGTTGCGGTGATTTCACGGCAGCTTCGAAATAAGATTGACCTAAAAATTGCCTTAATTTTCCATAAACTCTTATTTTTTTAAGCTGCATATCTATAAACTCCTTCTAAGGCTTGTTGGTACCTTAAATCAAAAGGTTCCCTACAACTTAAAGCTTTAATATTATGATTTAAAATCATATTGTCACCTATATAAATTGCAACGTGGTCTAAATTACCAGTAGAAGTTTTAAACAATAAGACGTCACCTTCTTTTATATCTTTATTATCTGGTTGTTTTATAAAATTTAATTTTGGCAACGCAAATTCAAATTCTGGATTTTTTAAAAAGTCTTTTATTTTCTTAGGTCTTTCCCAATATTTTATTTTTATGTTTTTTGTTTCAGCTAACCAATCAGTGACAATAGACCAACAATCATATTTGCCCCAAATAAATTCTCTTCCTATAAGACTTGAAGCTTTCCAACCACTTGGCGTAAATTCATGCCAACAATTAAATTCTAAACTGTAAATAAAATAAGGAAAACCTAAATGCTCACAAGCTGCTTTATCTGTATCTGATGGCGTCGCCGGTCCTATCGGGTGACTATGAATTACGCCAATAATTTCACCATTATCTTCACACTCTGCCCAATCATCAGGATCTAGCATAAAAAATTCAAATTTTCCCTCTGCTAAATTTTTACAAGGCCAAAAAGTTTTTACACCTTTAATTATCGCAAGTAAACCACAAGCCTCTTTAGGTGCTTGATCTTTTGCATAATTTATAAAAGTTTCTTTCCAATCCATCTTAAAAATTTACAAATTTACCTACACCTTCAAATTCAGAATTAGTTACTAATTTAGAAGGTGCATCCAAACCAAATAAGTCAAAATTTCTAACTAATTCGAATTGTACGATATTAAAATTTTCTAATACTTTTCTTTCAATAAAATACACTTCTCTCGGTAATTCTGCGCTCGGATCTACATTATTTATTTTAAAGGGATTAGTATTATTAGGAAAGTTAATTTCATCTAAATCTTTACTTAAAGCTTGTCGCCTAGTTACTTTTGCTCCCGCTAAATCTGACAACGGTGTTACTTTATTTACAAGCAAAAGAATACCGGTAATAGTTTTTAATAGATTAGTTAATGTTAAAGTCGGCCTGGGCAACTTACCTTTTCCAGAAAGTTTATAACCTTCCGATTTACAAGGCATTCTATTATAAGTGTTAGATTGCCAAACAATATCATTAAAATCTTTTATATTATTCCCGCTATGAAATAAATAAACGGTTGGTTCTGCCAAATTAGTATTAACATTGAAATTTACGCTACCAGCTCCAGTTTGTGAAACAATACCTTTAACGGTAAAAGTATTTGTAGTTTTTGATTGAATAGTGTAAACGCCGTCTATAGCTGAACCACTTGTATTTGTAAAAACTAGACTTAAAATTAAACCTACATCAAAGCCATGATTATTTAACGTAATAGTAATATCAAATCCTGACTGGGCAAACTGCCCCGTTTTAGCAATTTTTGTATAATGTATATCAGGTTTAAGTTCTACAGAAAAAAATTCTAATATAGAATTATTAGACATTTTTTGCAAACTTGAAATTGGTACAGCCATTTATGGTTCAAATACCTCCCTAAATTTGCAATTAAAAATAATTCTATCTTTAAAAGGTATAGTTTCAGCCCAACCATCACAAACGAATTGGCCGGCACCCGATAGCGTTATTTGAACTGTACCGCTGTCACCGTTTGGAGCCGAAACATGCTTTGCAAATTTAAAAGAATTTAAATTTATAATCTGTCCAACAATATAGTTTCCATTAAAGGTTGAACTACTGCCACTGAAAACAGCACCTATAATGTCACCAAATCCAAGGCCATGATTAGTTAAAGTTACATTACAATTTCCTGAAGAATTAGAATAAGTTCCATTTTTTACAAATCCCTCTTGTGGCGGTGTAAAAGTAAAACTTTTTTGATCTGCTACCCTTTCTCTAAAAAAAGCTCTTAGTTGTTGTGCTTCAGTTATAGATAAATTAAAAACTAAATCATATTCTTTTGGGTCTTGGTTTAAAGGTAAACCAGTTATTGCTCTAAATTCATAACCGTCTCCTAAAGCAATTCTTCTAATTTTTGGCTTATTAGTTTTTTTAGTTCCATAAGAAGGTTGTATTGCCGGAAAAGTAATCGTCATTTATCTAATAAACCTCCTGACCTTTGTTCATCAATTATAGTTGCTTGGACTACACCCGCAATTAAAGCGCCTAACTGATCTGCGTCCGAGCCATTACCCTGAACGCTCGTGCCGCTCGCGTCAACATTTACCGTAATCATATTATTAGTTGTATTTCCACCGCCGCCACCTAATTGATTATTAGGAATTATTGTACCTTTAGTGCTTGGAACAAATAGTTCTGGACCACGCTCACCAACTACGGAAATTTTATTAACAGGTGGTTGACCACCATTAGCAAATAAACCTCCAATTAATCCACCAAGAAATCCGCCTAATCCTTTTTTCTTACCACCACTAGCACCCGCACTAAAAGCATCTCCAAAACCTCCTATTAATCTGTCAATTTGTGCATCAATAATTTTATCCCTAATTCTATTTAAAACACCTGACATTGCTTCTCCAAAAGATTTTGCACCTGTAATTGCATCCCTTAAATTATTTTTTATACTACTTTCAATTTCATCACCAATAGCTTTAAATTTTTCTTTTAAACCCTCCGTTGCTTCCGCATTTTTTTTAATTTGTTCTTCTTGTTTTTTTAATTCGTTATTTTGCTCAATAATTTTAATAAGTTTATCTGCTTCAGCTACCCCAAACCTTTCTACAAATTCTTGTCGTTGTTTTTCAATATCAAATTGTTCTTTTTGTTTTTCAGTAACTAAGCCTGCTCTTTTAACAGAATCTTTTAATTGTATGTTTGTTTGCTGCAATGCGGATTTAGTTTTTATAAAATCGTTTGCAAGTTCTTTGGCTCTAGCAGTTTTTAAAGTTTCATTTAATTTATCTAAATCATTTTTAAGTTTTTGTACTTTTGCCTCCTCACCTTCAGCCCCAGAAATTAAAACAAAACCTTTTTGATCTTTTGTAATTTCTTTTATTTTTGTATTAAGTTTGTCGATTTCTGCTGTAACTTTTTCTATTTCATTTTCTATTTCAGCTGCACTACCTTTTTCTAACAATTCATTAAACTCTCTTTGTTTATTTAATGCTTTAATAATTGAATTGGTTAAAAATGCAAAACCACCAGCTATTGCAACTAATGGTAAGGCTTTTGATGCTACCGATAAAGCACCCATACTAAAAGCTAATTTGTTTATACCGTTTGCTGCTAATAAACTCGCTGCATTTACTCCAGTTAAACCAGTTTGAGCAATTATAGATTGAAAACCTATTAGTGAAAAACCAGCAGCCAATGATTTAAGACCGGCAACGGCTAAAGGTATTACTACTCCTAAACCTTTGATTGCTAAAGTAATTCCAGCAAGTATAAGTGCTGTTTGACCCTCAGTCGAATTTATAAAGTTTGTTAGTGCTACCGTTAAATCAGTTAGTGCTTTTACGGTAGGTTCAACCGCTGGTCTTAATTTTTCACCTATAGAACGTGACAAATCCTCTGTAGCATTACTTAAATTTTTAAATATTTGTGTTGGATCATTTGCTACTAATTCTTTTAAAGAAGCTGACCCTTCCGTTTCAATTTTTTTAAGTGCTCTTAAAACAACAGCACTTGTAAGTTTACCTTCAGATGCAAACTTTTTTAATTGCCCTACAGTTACACCAAGTTCATCAGCTATAGGTCCTAATAATGTAGGTATTTGTTCCGAGATGCTCCTAAACTCATCTCCTTGTAAACGCCCAGAACCTAATGCCTGAGCTAACTGCCTGAAAGCATTTGAAGCTTCTATAGTTGAAGCTCCTGCTAATTTAGCTGCCGTATTAAAACCAAAAAATGTTGATTTTATGTCATCTACGCCAACACCTAAAGGAGCAAGTCTTGCTGTTATATCTGTGATTCCTTCAAGTGCTTCGGTAGCACTTAATCCAAATGCTTTCTGTGCATCGGCAGCATTTTGTTGAGACTTAGCAAATGTCCCAGAAGATTTTGTTAATAAACCTAGCCTTACATTTAACTTTTCAAAATTTGCAGAAGTATTAACTGCTTGTCTCGCTATTAAACCGATTCCAAGACCAGCTATAGATGCTTTTAGACCACTAAAAGATTTTTGTAGTCTAGTAGTCTGATTTTGAACGCCATTAAGTGCTCTGGTGGCATTTCTAGCATCAACTTTTAATATAACTTTGCTTTCAGCAGCCACAAAAAAAAATCCCTTTATTATATATTATCTTAAATTACGTTTTTGTCGTTGTAGCTCTCTTTTTTCTTCTTCATATTTAATCTCATAGTAACCAGCCCAATAAATAAACTCGTTTTCTGTTAATGCAAGTCTTAGTTCCTGGACTGTTTTGCCTAACTCTTTTGCAAGAAAAAATTCAAACCTTAACCAAGTATTATTTTTTAATTTTTTTTTGCAGTATCAATATTTAATTCTATTTCATTTAAAAACAGTTCAAGATCATTTAAAACTTTTTCTGGCAATTGCCTTTGTAAAATTGGTGCATCTGACATATCAAAAGCGGCTGTACCATCTTCTTTTTCTGCCATTTGGCAAAGTAATTGAGTTGAAATAATTAAAGGATCGGCGGAGGGTCCGGCTAATTGTTGCGCTCTAACGCGAGCATATCTAGTAATTGGCTTAAAATATAACGTCATCATTACATCACCTTTTTTATTTTTTACGTCAAAAGCTCGTCTATTGACCATTTCGTCGGCAAAACTATTTATTAATATGTCGGCTGTTCTTTGGTTTGTCATAAATATCTTTTAATAATTAAACAGTTGATTGAATTTGTCCGGAGGCTTTAAATGTAATATTAATAGTGCTTACATCACCTAAACTTGAACCTTGTTCAAAATTAGTAATTATGCCATTAAATTCAATATTTTTGCCAGATGCCGAAGCTGTTTTATCTGGTAATAAAACAAATTTGGCCGTTGCAGTATCATTAGCTGTAAGCACACCGTCCATAAAAGTTGCGGTTTCGTTATTAGCTGCATTATCATAAACCAACTCTGCGCTCCCCTCTCCTTCGATTAGACCGCCTACATAGGTTTTAAAGTCGTCACCTTGTACTGTTGTTTCTTGTATATCTTTAGAAATGGTCATAGACCATGATCTTGTGCCGGCAACAACAGCGGTGGAAGAACCCGCATCGTCAAACTTTACTTGACCTAAGTCACCTTTAATAGCCGCCATAACAAACTTTTAATTACTTAGTAATATATTAACCTTTTTCTGGTTTTTTATCATCTTTTTGTTCATTTTTATTATTTGCCCAGTATCTAACGCATTTTTGGTCCCATAATTCTTTGTCTCTACTGCCTTTGACAGCTTCTATAGCGTCAAGCATTTCTTCGGTAAAATCAGTCATAGGGTTTCTAAAATTTCAAATGGGATAGACAAAACACTTTGTACATAGCCCTCTGGATTTGCATTTTGCAAAACAGTTGGACCAATAGAAGGTTGAAATAACACATCCTCAACTATAACTCTATTATATAAATCCCTAATTCTTTTAGCTAGATTCAAATTGTTACCTAAACCAACTCCAATTTTTGTAAATATATTAATTGTAATTACTCCATTTAAATTATTAAAAGTTGTGGTGTTTATTTGTGTTAAAAATTCTGTATCTGTAAATTCAATTAAACATTGGACAAAACCACTTCCGTCAACGGGAGTAAAAGGTTGATTGCCAAATATTATTTCTATAGGCGGTGCTTTTTTTAATTCATTAATTAACCTTTTTTCAATTAATTTTCTTATTTCGTTTAAATCTAAAACCGCCATAAATTTTAACTTTTAGCTTTATTTAGTATTTTAACAACACTTTGTAATTCTACTAATGGCCATCCCGCACTTCTATTAGAATCTTTAGATCTAAATTCATTACCCCATGATTTTGGTGTATTTGTACCAAAGCAAACAGCCTCTGAATACGGTAAAGCATTAATTAAACTATAAACGTTGCCAGCTTTTTCTTTTTTATAATTTACTTTATTAGGGGGAATAATAGCACTCTTAGAATTATTAAAAGGACCACTTATTTGACCAACATTATTTTTATTTTCGGCTAATTGCCAATTCATTCTAAAACGTCCTGTATCTACCGGTGAATTTTGTTTAATACGAAAATCAAGAGTTAAAACAGCTAAACGTACTAAATCATCTACTTCATCATTAAAATATTTGCCAATATTTCTAAACTGTATCTTTTTCATGCTCGCAAATAAATTTTATATTTTATTTGTTGGTTATCGTTTTCGCTTTTTGAAATTCTTATAATTTGATATTCTATATTTACTATTACGACCCTGTCACTAACAGAAGGAATAAATTCTAAATCTTCGGCTGCTATAGATAATATTTTGTCATCTTCTTTAATTAAATCATTAGTTTCCCTTTGATTTACATCTTGCAAAACTCCTTTTATTTCAAAATTCGAAATAGTTTCATTAACTAAACCTGCTTCTAAATTATAGCTTCCGCTTTTTATTTTTTTGTAAGTAATATTCCCACCAAATTTATTATATAAAGTTGAAGAAATTCCTCTCAATGACTTTGATAATTTTGACATTACAAACGGTAGGCTATAACAGAACCACTCGCTAAAGTAAAACTAGTAATAACGCCACAAATCTCACAAGAAGAATTTAGTGTAATACTTGTACTTGCACCATCAATATTTTGTGCGGTTAAAGAAGCAATGACGGTATCTTCGTTAGCTTGTATTTTACCAAACCTTCCGGAAGTTGCTGTTTGATCTTTAACAATAATTGCTGAAGGGTATTCGTAGCCCATAATTTAACTCCTTTTTACTGATATTGTAGCTGGTCCACTAATTCTAATGCCATTTAAATATTGTTCAATTATTGGAGGTATTCTATTTGTGCCGACAGCACCGTAGAATCTCGGTTTTACATTAATATCACCAATAGAAACTTCATTAAAATCCTCTAAACCACTTAAACCTAGACCATCTTTATTATTATTTAAATAAACGGCTAATTTTACTTGTGCTTTTATAACCTCTGGAGGAATTTCTGTATCGGCATAAAAAGCGGGTTGTAAATTAGTTGGATATAAAGCATTGAAGGTACTTGTGTAAACATATGGTTTTTTTACACCACTTCTCGGCCACTCTAAGGCTTGAGCATCATTTGTTCTTGATCCTAAAAACCTTTCTCTATCTATTCTTTGCGTAGCAGTAAATAATGCACGGTTTTTTTGATCAGTCGTGCTAGTCGCCCAAGCTAACACGTCATCATCCTCCACAAGACCATCTATAAATTCTTGCGCTTTTGCGAGTGTTACATAAGTATTTGCAGTAGCACTGCCAATTGTGTCAACTAATGTTATTGCCATTTAATTTAATTTTTGTTGGCTTTTTCTTTTTTGGCTTAGAAGGCTTGGAGGCAGCCTTTATTAAAGCTGCCTGCCTTTCTCTAGCTAATCTGAAAGTAGCTATGCCCATTACTTTCTGAAAGCACTAACTGCTGTCGTACTTGTAACCCTAAAAACAAAAGTCCCAGATGAAGCTGCTGCTACATCCGCATCACCAACTATTGTTACATTTGACCCTGCGGTTAATGTAAATTTATGAGTTGATGTGGCTTTATTTACAACTGTTAATTCAAAAGTTTGACCAACTTTATTTTGAATGCCAAGTGCAGTTAATATTTCAGCTGCAGTTGGAGTTGTAATAGTTCTATTGCCCGTAGGTGTTCCGTCAACTATGCCCTCTATTAATTCAGCAGTAGTTAAGGTGTGTGCTCCATTTTCAGTTTTAACAACTTTTGTTTTTGTAAGTTGTCCAAAAGGAGGGTTTTGAAGTTCAAAAATACTAGCCATTGTTAATCAAGAGGTGAGGTTACAGTTGCTCTAACTATCCCTATATTTTTTGTGTCATAAACTTTAGACCAATTAGAAGCAGTTTCAAGTTGAGCTCTTGATGGGTTAGTTGTAGTAACTGCCCATTTAGTACCTATAGGATGATAAATGTAAGCGTGCTTAAATGAAACTACATCTTCAAAAGCTAAAACGTCTCTATCAACTAATGTTTCCAAAGCAGCTTGTTCGCCAGTAGCAACGCTTCCTTGTGCAAAGAAATAACAAGCATACTCAGTATTTGATCCCGTTCCAACTTTTGGAATATCGTCAGAAACCACAATATTCATGCCGTAGAATTGTGCGACAGAAACATCACCATAAGCGTTAGCAGATGAACCGCCAAAAGCATTTATTGTACTTGCTCCCGTTGCAGCTGTTCCTAATCTTGCCTCTGTATTAGTTACATAATCCAAAGCTTTACGCTCTTTTAAAGCATAAAAAACTTTGGAGTGCATCGCAATAGTTGTAAGTTTATCGCCTTGGTCACCAAGTAAACTTTGTGCTTTTGAAACCGTGCCTACGCCTAGAGGCTGAGGTGTGTCACCATTTTCAGAATCAATAGTTAAATCAAATAAAGCTGACGCATTTGTATTTGCATTTAAAGAACCAAAAACACCCTGCAAGCAACTATATAAATCTTTTTGTTTTTCGTTATTTATATATGCGCCAAGTTTTTGTCTTATTGCAGTTATTGGATCTGGTGAGTTAGAGCCAATTTTTTGACCCGCGAGTTGTCTCGCTGAAAAAGCATCTCCAGATGTAAGAACAACTCCAATTTGACTATCTTGTTCAATTTTATTAGGTGTTAAAGATGAACTGTCGTCTAAACGAGTGTAATTACCATTTAAATTTGCCTTATAAAAAGGGATGTTGACGAAATTTCCGCCCTGAGTGGAAGTTAAATTTAATTGTGCTAAAGGTGTCACTACACCGCTTTGAAGAAAACTATCACGTAAAGTAGTCTCTTCGATAATGCTAGATGCAAACACCTCTGGAACAATAATGTCCTTCAAAGTAGTTGCCATTAGACCAATTTAAAAAATTTTTAGATTTTAGGCACAGCCCCCTTAATATCAGCACAGCCTCAATTAAGTTTTCCTAAAGCCAGCACAGCCAACTTTATTATATAAATTAACTATATCTTAAATTTTCTTATTTGTAATCTTTAGCGACTTGTTTTGCTTGTAACCAAGCATCGCGTCCATATTTAGCATGAATTTCATGCGCTGCTAAATCTTCACCGTTTGCAAGTCGTTTTAATAAATTTGCATCTATACCAGCTATAGAAGTTACATTTTCTGTTTTACCTACAGGCGCACCACTTCCAACCGGTTGTTGGTTTTTCAAAGCCCAAGATGGTATTTTTTCTTTTACTACTTCCTGTATAGGTTTAGTTGTGAATCCGTCATCAGACATATAAACAACAGATCTGTCATCCGTAACTTGTATTCTTTCCCTGTCTAATTTGCTAAGAGCAAAATCTGGATCATGTACAATTTCAGTAAGCGCACTTACTGCTGGCGAAATAAGTTTTAAATCTTTAATTTCATTTTTTAATTGATTAATTTCATTGTCTTTATTTTCTATAGCTTCTTTAAATTGTTGCTCTCTTTTATTTAAAGCTTCAGAATATTGTCCTTTTTCTTCTAATCTTTCTTGTTCAATTTTTTGTTTAAATTCAATTAAAGCTTGAACGTCAGTTCCTTTTGGTAAGGTTGCTAAATTTTTTTCAATAGATGCATATTGTTGTTTCTCTTCAATAACTTCTCTATTTTTTTGTTTTAAAAGTTCAATTTCTTTTTTTAAAGAATTTATTTCAGCTGAATTATCAACAGCTGTTGCGGGATTTTCTTCAGACATAAATTTTTATAAAAGTATTTCTAATATACCTTGTTTTTAAAAAATTAGCATTTCCAACGCTTTAAAGCTTTATTAATTCTACTATTCGGATCATTTGCTTTTTTTGTTCCAGTTAATTTTTTTTTCATTCCTTTCATACGACTACAAAAAGATTTTCTTCTTTTAGCTGCTTTACTGCCAGGCTTAACTTTACCTGTAACAGGTGCTTTTAAATTTCCTCCTGTAGCTTTGTTATATTTAGCTCTTCCTTTAGCAGTGAGACCACCTTTTTTTGATTTATCTTCTTTTTTAAACTTAACTACTTTTCTTTTAGTTGTCATTTTCCTTTTTTCCTCATAGCTATTGAATGTGCTTGCATAAATGTTTTACCTTTTAACATTTCCTCTTCCATCACTTTCATGTGTTTTTTAGTATGAGTGCCTTTTTTTTTATGATTTGCTAAAGCAGTTTTTTGTCTTGTGGTTAATGCTTTTTTTTTCATTTCTTTTTAGTAGTTATTTTGCGTTTACGTCTCATTTGAAACGTAATCTTTTTTTTACTGGTTTTTGCTTTAGTAAATCTTTTTTTTTCAGATGGTGATAACTCTGATAGTAATTTTGGAGTTTTACTTGAAACTCTTTTTGTAGGTCTACATGCTGGATAACCTCTCCTTTTTTTTTCAGATTTTCTTCTGCCACATGGTTTTCCAGTTTTTACATCAACCCATTTTTCTTTAAACCAATCAGTTAAACCTCCTTTTGCTCTAGCTTTTTTTTCTGCCACGTTTAGCACCTTTTTTAGTTTTTGGTTTTGGCTTATTTACTGTAGTATAACCACCTCCAGCTCTTGTATAAGCCTGCACTAATTGAGCACTAGCATAAGCACTAGGCCAACGTTTAACACGAGCTTTCACTTTACGTAGAACACGAGCATAAAGTTCTGGATCGGTTGGCTTGTTTATTTTTGCCATTATTTTTTAACAGCTTTTTTTTTTGTTTTTTTCTTTTTTATTGGTTTAGAAAGCATTGATCTATAACCTTTCCCTTTAGGCATAGTTTTAAAAGTAACTAATAATAGTTTACCTTTTATTTCTTTTTTCGTCTTGTTTTTTTCTTTTTACTGGCTGTAGATAAAGCAATAGCAACAGCTTGTTTATGAGGTTTTCCTTCTTTTTTTAATTGCAATATATTTTTACTTATTATTTGCTTTGATTGACCTTTACTAAGTGGCATTTTGTTTAGCTAACTCCTCCAATGTTAGCGTCGATCCATCAGAACGCACAAATGATCTAAAAACTTCAGTTGGGTTTTTCTTTTTTTTTAATTCTTGACGATAAATTGCGCTTTTTTGTATGCCAAAAACTTTATTTTGAGTGGCAACATCTTGTTTACTAAGCCAAACAGCATAATTTTCTTGCGCAGAAATTAATTTACCGGTATCTGCTAACCCCGTCTTACTTGGCCTACGCAATCCTTCAACTAAATCGTCTTGGTCTAAACCAAATTGTTTTAAAAAAGCATCTTTAATAATAGGCACTATTGTAGAACGACAATTAAAATGTTGTGGCGGTTGTGGTCCTTTTCCCATCTTAAAAATTTGACCATCAAGTCGCCCGCAAATTTTTGATGTTCTGCTATCTAAAGTTGCAACATATTTGTAACGGTCAACTATATCAGAATTAGCTTCATAAACATTTTTAATAGCTGTATTACTGACTTGGTTTATAGATGTACGAACTATAGTATCTATTTGGTTATTAGGTATAACCGTGCCTAAACCACCTTTTGCTTTAATACTTGCAAGAGTACCAGTTTCAGCAAAATTAAGTTTGCCCCTTAACTGTTTAGAAATTTGCCTGGTGGTTTGATTACTTAATAAACCAGATCTAACAGTTCGTCTAAATAAAGCACCTTGTTGTTCTGCTATACGTCTAAAAGATGTTTTCACATTTACACCATTAGGAAGATTTATCACCGCTCCATCCTTTGCCGTGATACTAAATTTAGGTATAGTGCTAGTTTGTACAACAAATTCTTCGGGTAATGTAAAGACATTTAATTCAGTTGGGTCTGTTTCTACAACATTTTTTGCAAATTGTGGACTTATTTCAACTGTTCGCACTGCATTTTTAGCAGCGTCACTAGGTAATACTTTCTTAAGTTGATCTTGTACAAATTCTTTTTGTAATTCTGCCAAACCTTGTAATTCTAAAGTAGTTATATCGGTACTATCACTAGCCCAAGTATTTAAACTTTCTTGTAATTGCAATAAAATCGTTCTCTGTCTGTTAACGGCTGCTGGTCCTAAAGTTAATTCACCCGCACTATACTTTTTTAATTCATCTGTAATTTGAACAATAATATCGTTATAAGCATTTACTATTTTTAAAGCTACGCCATTTTCATACCTATTGAGATTTATGGCGTTACGGTATAAAGCCTCTGGTATTTTTTGACG
>Ga0160422_10000857_pt1 | contig 18691 bp, 18 predicted proteins | sample Fk160mmetaG_FD_108192 | JGI IMG/M metagenome (GOLD analysis project Ga0160422, IMG submission 108192) | Marine microbial communities from the Central Pacific Ocean - Fk160115 60m metaG | ecosystem: Environmental > Aquatic > Marine > Oceanic > Photic zone | place: The Central Pacific Ocean... | reverse complement strand
GCATAAATAGCTGCTTCTTCATCAATCCATTTTAATAATTGACCTCCAAATAAAGTATGACCTGCATTTAAATCTTCAGGTTTAATAAGTTTGCGTGTTCTAAATTCCATTTAATTTTTTTTGACAGATTTCAATTAGTACACCATTTGTTTCTTTAGGGTGTAAAAAAGAAATCAATTTATTATTTGCTCCCATTGAAATTGATTCACTAATAGTTTTGAAACCTAACTGTTTTAATCTCTCAATTTCTTTATATATATCTTCTACTTCAAAAGCTATATGATGAATACCTTCCCCTCTTTTTTTTATAAATTTTGTCACCGAACTATCTTCTCCGATTCCTTCTAACAGTTCAATTTTTGAATTGTTAGTTTCAAAAAACTGAACTTTCACTTTTTCACTTTCTATAGTTTCAGTTTTTGAAGGTTCAGTATTTAAAAGTTTCTTAAATAATCTTCCTGAATCATCAAGATTTTTAACTGCTATAGCAATATGGTCAATTTTTTTATTAATCATTATATTTATCAAATTTATAAAGTTGTTGGTATTTTGCACAAGAATTAATTAAGAATTCATGATTTCCTTCAGCAATAATTTTACCATTTGACATGACAAAAATTTTATCTAAGTTTTTTACGGATCTTAATTTATGAGAAATAATAATACATGTTTTCTCCTTCCCAATATTGTTAATAATATTTTGAATATGACTGGTTGATTTTGTATCAAGAGATGAAGTCGCTTCATCAAAAATTAGAATTGGATAGTCTCCGTAAATGGCTCTAGCAATACTAATTCTTTGTTTTTCTCCAGCAGAAAAGTTCTTTCCTTGGTTTTTGATTTGCGTATCATATTTATCTTCAAGAATAGAAATAAATTTATGCGCATTAGCTTTTTTAGAAGATTCAACAACTTTCTCAAAATCAATATATTGTTTACCAAGGCTTATATTATTGGCAATACTATCATTAAATAAAAAAACATCTTGACTAACTATACCAAACATTGATCTTAATTTACTTAAATCTTTATTTTCAATATTAACAGAGTCGATTTGTATTTTTCCATTATCAATTGTGTAAAATTTCAACAATAAATCAATTATAGTAGTTTTTCCGCAACCAGATTCACCGACTATAGCGACTTTATCCCCTTTTTTTATAGAAAAAGAAAAATTGTTAAGTATTAATTGTTTATCATGTGAAAAATTAACTTTTGAGAATGAGATTTCGTTATTAAAAGCTTCAATGTCATTTTGAATTAGATTTTCCTTTTCATTTTTAATTAAAATAAATTCATTAATTCTATTTAAAGCAGCTGAACCTTTTTTAATAGAATAATAAGATGAGGTTAAGGATTTTGTAGGTGGGATAATCTGTGAGAACATAATAGTAAATCCAATAAAAGATTCGGCTTGAAGAGTATTATTTAAAACCATAAAGCCTCCAATCCAAATAATAATAACCATTGTAATTGTGCTTAAACTCTCACTCATTGGAGAGGATAAGTCTTTTTTCCAAAGAACTTTATTAGCAATTTTTTTTTGTTTTTCGTTTTCTGTTTTAAATATATTTAAAATAAAATTTTCTTTATTAAATGCTTTAATAATTTTAATTCCAGAAATATTTTGGTCTATGATAGAAATTAATTCGCTAATTTTTTCTTGATTTAAGACTGCATTTTTTTTCAAGTTTTTTCCAATTAGCGCAATGATAAATCCTGTAACAGGAAATAATAAAAAACAAATTAAAGTTAATTTGAAGTTGATTAATGATAGTCCAATTAAAAATATAATAATATGTATCGGGTCTTTTAAAATTAACTCTAATAATGCAATAATTGACCATTCAATTTCAGTGACATCATTTGTAATTCTTGAAATCATATCACCCTTTTTAAATTTATTAAAAAATGACATTGGAATATTTAATAATTTAGTTTTCAAATAATTTCTTATGTCTTGAACAACTCCGTTACGTAGTGGGGTTAAGAAAAATAAAGCTAAATATCTTGTTATATTTTTTAACAAAGAAAATACAATGACAAAAAAACAAATTACACCTAAAGCAAAAATTTCACTTTTTGTTACAATTAAATTATATATTAAGTTATATAGCCAAATTTTAAAATACTCAAAAGAAAAAACAGAAAGGGTTAATAATTTTTCAACTTCTTCTGGGTTAAATTCAATTGTTCCAAATAAAATCCCTAATACTGGGATAATTAAAGAGATAGAAAAAAGAGAAAAAATAACGGATAGTAAATTAAAAATAAAGTTCAAAGCTATAAAATGCTTATATGGTCTTAAAAAAGGTGCTATTTTTATTAAATCTGACATTTATTCAAATATAACTCATCCTTTTATATTTATTGTATATTTGAGATGTGCAGTTTACAAGAAATCAAAAAATATCAAGATACATACAAAAGGAATTATCAGAAGTTTTTCTAAGTGAAACTAAAGAACATTTTAGAGGCTTAATAATTTCTGTTACTCATGTATTCGTTTCGAAAGATCATTCGACAGCAAAAATATACTTGAGTTTTTTCCCAACTAATCAAAAAAATCAATTTTTAAAACTAATTAACTTAAGAAAAAATATAATTAAAAATAAATTTTGTTCGAAAATAAAAGGTCAGATGAAAAGAATACCTGAATTATTTTTTTATTTAGATGCTTCCATTGATCATTATGAGGAGATTAATAGTTTATTGAAATGAATTTTTGGATTGCAAAAAAATATTTTTTTTCCTTAAAAAAAGGTAGTACAATAAATATAATTTCTTTAATTACTGTTATTGGTATTACATTTTCAACAGCTTCAATGATATTCGTTCTATCTATATTTAATGGATTTGAAGGACTTGTTACAAATTTATATAAAGGTTACGTGCCAGACTTTAAAATTGAGTCAATCAAAGGTTCATATTTTAATACAGATAGTATAATTGACACACAACTTAATCAAACAATCATTGATAAATTAAATAATTATGAAGATTATATATCATTTTCAGAAGTTCTTGAGCAAGAAGTGATTTTAGAATACGAAAAAGAAAATAAAAAAGAAATTGATTACCCTAAGATCTTTTCAAAAATCAAGGCTGTAGATGTCAATTATTTAAAATATTCTGAACTAAGTAAATACATTTTATTAGAGAGTGAAAAGTATCCTTTTATATTAAATGAATATTCAAAATTAATTATTACCGGGGCTTCAGTAGCAAATAAGCTTAATTTGCAAGTTGCTAACAATTATGATGAAGCATTCAATCAAATAAATAATTTAAAAATTTGGACATTAAATACTACCAAAAAGAAACCTCAGTTATTTTTTAGAAAGGGATTTATTAATTCAGGAATATTTTCAATATCACCCGAAATTGATAATAATATTTTCTGTTCGATTGGTTTAGCAAGAGAATTTTTAGAAAAACCAAATAAAAGCTCATCAATTGAAATATGGAAAAAAAATATAACAAACAAAGACTTTTCAAAAAAATTACAAAATGAGTTAGGTCCTAGTTTTATTGTTAAAAATTTTGAAGAACAAGTTCCCTTTTTATATAAAATGGTAAATACAGAAAGAATAGCAGTTTACTTAATTTTTATTTTGATTCTTTTAGTGACAATGATTACTCTTATGGGTTCGTTAATTATTTTTATTTTACAAAAAAGAGAAGATATGCAAATTTTAGTTGTCCTAGGATCGAATCACCAAAATTTAAAAAAAATATTTATGATTTGGGGGCAAATTATTGTAATTATTGGTTTAATTATTGGTTTAATTTTTGGTTATTCTATTTGTGTTTTGCAGAATAATTTACATTTCCTTAAAATCAAAGGTAATTTTATTATTGATTATTATCCAGTTGAAATTAATCCTTTTGATGGAATTATTATAATCTCAATAGTATATGCTTTAGGGTTTATTACCTCATATGTTATTTCTAAAAAAAATTACTTTTATAAGGATTTAATATATGATTAATGAAATTTTTGTTCAATTTCATTTAAAGTTTCAAAAATTTCATTGATATAATTACTTGTAACTAATTTGATTCTGTAATTTTTTATTCCTTCAAAACCTTTAAAATAATTACTATAATGTCGTCTCATTTCAAGAATTCCTAATTTTTCACCTTTCCAATTAATAGACAAATCTAGATGTTCTTTTACAATCTCAACTCTTTCTTTAACAGATGGTGGAGGTGGTAACTTTCCATTTTTCAGAAAAAATTTTATTTCTTTAAATATCCAGGGGTATCCAATAGAACCCCTCCCAATCATTACACCATCAACATTAGAAAAATCTTTTTTTCTTTTAACATCCATAGCAGAAAATAAATCACCGTTACCAAACACAGGAATATTCAATCTTGGGTTTTCTTTTGTTTTTTCAATTAGACTCCAGTCAGCTTTTCCCTTGTACATTTGTTTCCTGGTTCTGCCATGTATTGAAATAGCCTTGATGCCAACATCTTGTAGTTTTTCAGCAACATCCACAATATACATACTCTTTTCGTCCCAACCCAATCTAGTTTTAACAGTTACGGGTATATCTGTACTTTTAACAATTAAATCAGTTAGTTTAACCATTTTAGGTATGTCTTGAAGTATTCCGGCTCCTGCACCTTTACATGTGACCTTTTTAACTGGGCAACCATAGTTAATATCAATAATGTCGGGCTTTACTTCAGAAACAATTTCAGCAGCTCTTTTCATTGATTCTTCATTCCCTCCAAAAATTTGAATTCCAATTGGACGTTCAGCATCAAAAATATCAAGTTTTTTAGTACTTTTAACAGCGTCTCTAATTAATCCCTCAGAAGAAATAAATTCTGTATACATTAAATCTACACCAAACTTTTTACATATTTTTCGGAAAGGGGGGTCGCTGACGTCTTCCATTGGAGCCAATAGAATAGGGAATTCTCCTAATTGAATATCTCCAATTTTTACCATAAATAACTGATGGGTTAATTTATTTTTTTGTTTCTTTTTTAGTAGTATATGAAATTTTGTGTCCCATGGGACTTACTCTCCTAAGTTCAGTTGTAACTTGGTCAATAAAATACATCTCTGTTTTATTATCAGCTTTGAGCGATGTCCATATTAATTTTCTTTCATCTTCATGTCTTGCAGCTCTTTCAGCTAATACAAATGCAGGTATATCTTTAATTTCAGCAATTGCATCATTTAATTGTAAACAATTATTTTCTCCTTTCCATTTTCCATATTTACCGGCACCCACATAGATATGGCTAACCAACGATTTCCTTTGTAATTTACTTACTTCAGTTGCTTTAGGTAATTCGTTAGTTACTTTTAATTCTACTTCTCTAAGAACAGTAGCAACCATAAAAAAAAATAAAAGCATAAAGACAATATCTGGAAGAGATGCTGTTGAAATTTTAGGAGAGTCTCCTTCATTTTTTCTTTTAAATTTTCCCATAATATTTATTCTTTTATAGATTCAGAGACTCTCATTGGAAATTCTTTTTTTATATCGTCTTGCTGCTCTTTATCTAAATTTTCATACTTTTTATTAAACTTTTTGAGCGCCTCATTATTTCTTAATTCTTTGAAAGCTAAACTAACTTGATCTTGTATTTTAACATAAGTTTCATATTGTGTTTTTTTATGAACTCTAATTGATAAAACTGCTTTAGAAGGAGATTCTGATAAATCTGGATTTCGACCATAGTTAGTAAGAAATGTTATTATCTCATTTTTCAAATCTCCGGGCAAGAATGGTTTACCGTTTCCCACCTCATCGGCTCCAGTTTCAACAAGGATCATTTCAGAGTTAGGACTGCAATCAAAAATTAGAATATTTTTTTTGTGAAAGTCAACTTGAGAAGGAACATTTTCTTCATCAGGTAGTGGTGGTAATTTTCTCTTAATACCGGTATCTACATCCATGGTTGTTGTTACTAAAAAAAATATTAATAGTAAGAATGCTATGTCTGCCATTGACCCAGCATTGATTTCAGGTAATGACCTCCTATTTTTTGACATATTATCTTTTTAATAAGTTTAACACAGAACTAATAATAATACCCAAGATTGCAATAGCTACTAAACTTACAGCAGATATTAAACCAGCTGCACTAAATTTAGTAACCCAACTTTCACTAAGTGGAAAGAATAGTAATGCAATACATGGAAAAACAAAAATTAAACCAATTAAAATGGTTAAAATACTTTTCAAATTGCCTCTTTTAATAACTGAAAAAATAGACGATAAAATGGCTAGTACACAAGCAACTGAAAATAATCCGAAGGTAAAATATAATGCAACTTCAATCATATTAAAATACTTTTAATTTATTTTTTTTTGTGGTTAGCTATTAAATCTACAAGGGAAATTGAAGAATCCTCCATATCATTGACAATATCATCTATTTTAGAAACTATGTAATTGTAAAAAATTTGTAGAATAAGTGCTACTATAAGACCAAAAACAGTGTTTAATAATGCTAGCTTTATACCCCCGTCCACTAATGATGGATAAAGATCACCGGCAACTTCAATTGCATCAAAGGCGCTAATCATACCAATAACTGTTCCCATGAAACCAAGCATTGGTGCAATAGCAATAAATAGGGAAATCCATGATGTTCCTTTTTCTAAGAGACCCATTTGAACAGATCCGTATGACATAATTGATTTTTCAATCAATTCTAAATCCTCATCTGACCTCTCTAATCCTTGTAGGCAAATACTAGCAGTAGGTCCGGCAGTATTTCTACATTCTTCTTTTGCTGCTTCAACACCTTCATTATTTAAGGCGTCTTCAATTTTTGACAATAGAACTTTAGAATTTGATGAGGCAAGATGTAAATAAATTATTCTTTCAATACAAAGGGCTAAGCCTAGGATAAGACATATTAAAACACATGTCATGAATCCTACACCACCTTCAGCATATTTTTCCATTAATTTATTTCCAAATCCTGACTTTTCTTCAGTACTTTCTAAATTATTTTCATTTAAACTATCATTGTTTTCATTATTTTCTTCAGCTTCATTTGACTCAAAAGAAAAACTAAAATTATTGGAAGGTTCTCCGTTACGAATTGATTCAATAAATTTTCCTAATTCATTAGACATTACAATAAATTCATCTGCGTCTCTGTTACAACCTGAAATCATCCAATTACTTGTGAAAGTTTGAACTTCTTTCATAGCTAAATCAAAATCTTGAGGTCGATCATTTAGCATCTTATATTTCAAGTCATTAATCATTTTCTCACACTGAGGTTGAGCTTGTATAAAATTGAATGAAATTAAAATACAGGCTAAAAAAAATAAATTTTTCATTTTTAATATTTTATAAAATTATTGGTCATTATTGTTTATTAACTATAAATGGCGGAGAGAAAGGGATTCGAACCCTTGATATGTGTTAACATATACATGCTTTCCAAGCATGCGCCTTAAGCCACTCGGCCACCTCTCCTTATTTTTTCAAATAAGGCATTACAGTCAATCGAAATTACAAAAAAAAATAGTTTTTTTATCTTAAATGTCAATTTTAGTTATTTCACCACAAAAAGACTGAAGAAATTTCTTCTTAAATATTTTTTTATTAGTTGATTCTCCCAGTAGGATCATTGTCTTTGTAATCACACTCTCAAAGGTCATATCAAATGAGCTAATTACATCTAAATCAATTAGTATTTGACTGGTTTGATATCTTCCTTGTACAACACTGCCAGTTTCACATTGACTAGAGTTAATTAAAATTTTACCTTTATTATTAAAATTGACTAGTTCGTCTACAAACCATTTTTCTTGTATTGTGTTACCACAACCATAGGTTTGTAAAATTATTGCATCAAAAAAATCATTTCTAAGTAAACTACTAACGGTTTGTTGCGCTATTCCAGGGAACAACTTTAAAACGCCAACAGTATGTTTAATATTCTTATGAATTTTTAAAGTCTTTAAAGCACCTTTACTTATTACATTTTGATTATAATTAATATCAATTCCAGCTTGCGCAAGAATGGGGTAATTATTTGATGAAAATGCATTAAATTCATTAGAGCTGCATTTATGAGTTCTATTTCCCCTCATTAATTTATTTTCAAAATAAATACATACCTCAGGGACATTTGCTTTTCCAAAAGAACGACTACCTGCGATTTCTATAGAAGTAATTAAATTTTCTTTAGCATCGGTTCTATGTACTCCAATAGGTAATTGAGAGCCAGTGAGCACTACAGGTTTATTTAAATTTTGAAGCATGAAACTAATAGCAGAAGCAGTGTAAGCCATTGTGTCAGTACCGTGTAAAACAACAAATCCATCAAATTTAGTATAATTTTTTTCTATAATTTCAACAATTTTGGTCCATATTTTAGGACTCATTTCTGCTGAATCAATAGGTGGGTTAAAACCAATTATTTCTAAGTAATAATTCAATTTATCAAGCTCTGGGAAATATTTTATTAATTCATTAAAATTTATAGGTACATAGCTATCAACCTTTTTAATCATACCAATTGTTCCCCCTGTAAAAATAATAAGTATTGAAGATCGATTAGACATAGTAATATTTTTTGAAGACGTTAATTTTCGAAAATTATAACTTTTTAATTAAAAAATAAAGAGTTTGTGTTCTTATATAATTTTTCTGTTAATTCTTCCATGGAAATGTTTTTTATTTCACATAATTTTTTTGCAATAATTGATAAATATTGGGGTTCGTTTCTTTTTCCTCGGAAAGGAGTTGGAGCTAAATATGGTGCGTCAGTTTCGATCAGAATTTTTTCAATAGGTATATTTTTAATAACAGAATCAAGGCCGGAATTTTTAAATGTCAAAATTCCACCAATTCCTAGAAAAAAATTAAGGTCTAATATTTTTTTTGCTTCAACTAAATCACCTCCGAAACAATGAAAAACTCCCTTCAAGTTTTCGTCAACTTTATTTTTTAATATTTCATATATTTCATTAAATGAATTTCTAGAATGGATAACTACAGGTAATTTATGTTCTTTAGCCCAGTTTAGTTGTATTTCAAATGCTATTTTTTGTTCACTAATAAAGCTTTTATCCCAGTATAGGTCGATGCCAATTTCTCCGATTGCAATAAATTTTTCTGACTTAATTTTTTTTTCCATTAATTTAAGTACGTTCAAATAATTTTTTGTTACACTACATGGATGTAGTCCAATCATTGGGTAGCAACTTTTAGGATATTTATTACAAAGTGAAATTATATCATCAATTGTATTTAAGTCTATATTCGGAAGAAGGAATTTTTTTATATTTTTTTGATTTGCACGTTCAATTAGTGTATCCAAATCTTCTTGAAATTCTTTAAGGTATAAGTGGGTATGGGAGTCAATTAGAAACATATCAGTAAAAATAAAGAATCCTTTTTTGTTTTTGTAAATTTGTAACGTGTCATTTAAAAAAATTTTAATAATAAGATTTAGTTCAATTGGAGATATTGTATTGACATCCACTGTTGTAAGGGTTTTAAAAGAACAAACTGATGCATCTATTTATTTTTTAACAAAAAAATCATATGTTCACGTTCTAATAAATAATCCATATATAAAAAAAGTTTTTTCTGTTAACGATGTGGTAGAAGTTTTGAACAAGAAATTTGATTTAATAGTTGATTTACAAAAAAACTTAAAATCATTTTTTATTAGTATTTTGATAAAAGATAAAATGAAAAAAACTCTTTACATTTCATATAATAAAGAGAATATTAAAAAATGGATTTTAATAAATTTTAAAAAAAATTTATTAAAATATGATCATGTGGTTGATAGGTATTTTAGTGAATTAAAAAAAATTAATATTAAAAATGATAATAAGGGAGTAGATTTTTTTATTCCCTCAAACATTAATAAAATATCTTTTTCAAATGAGCTTCCTTTAGAAAAAAACTATATAGCATGGGTTATTGGAGGAACCTACAGGCAAAAAAAAATATCAAAAGAAATTATAATTAAAGTGTGTTCAAAAATTTCAACACCAGTAATTTTTATTGGAGGAATGTTGGAGAAAAAAATTGGAGAATACGTATGTAAAAAAGCTGCAAAACCAAATTTATATAATTTGTGTGGTTCATTGTCACTGGATAAATCAGCATTCATCATAAAAAATTCTTCAATTGTGTTAACAAATGATACTGGAATGATGCATATTGCATCTGCATTTCAAAAAAAAATAATTTCATTTTGGGGATGTACCAAGCCTAGTTTAGGAATGTATCCGTATACATCTAATGAAAATAATATTTTTATTAATTCAAATATAAGTTCGTTTCCATGTAGTAAGTTAGGAAATAAATGCCTGTACAGTAAAGACGGGTGCATAAATAATATTAAGGTAAAAGAAATACTAATAGCTATTGATAACCTGACTTAGTTTCTGTTTAATATCCAGGCTCCTTGAAATTCTTTTTTTAGATCTTTTATTTTTTTGTTGGCACCCTTTAAGTTTTCATATTTTGAACAAGCAACTCTATATAAATTTCTATTTGAACTTCTACCTGCTAAGCAAGCTTCGTTATAACCTTTCTTTTTTAACTGGGTGACTAAATTTTTTGCGTTTTTCTCAGAGCTAAAACAACCTACTATAACGAAAACATTTTTTTCAGTAGTTTGATTTATTTTTTCTTCTTTCTCAAATTCTTTTTCAACTTCTTTCTCAACTTCTTCTTCTTTTTCAACTTCTTCTTCTTTTTCAACTTCTTCTTCTTTTTCAACTTCTTCTTCTTCTTTTTCAACTTCTTCTTCTTTTTCAACTTCTTCTTCCTCTTTTGAGTCAATGGAATTTTGAGAAAGGGTCTTTACAGCTTCAGAAAATCTAGAAGCTATATCATCTTTAGATGAGTCTGTTACAGTTTCATTTTGATTATTATTATTTAACAAATCAAAATTAATTTCAGTTTTTTCAAAAACTAAAATAGCATCTCGCATTCTACCTTTTTTATCTACCACTACTAAATTATTAGACGATGTAGATATTTTTTTATATACATTTTTGATTTGAAAACAATCTGTGTAATCTAAACCTAACTCATTCATAAAACATAGACTTCTTTTTTTAGAATTTCCATTAAAATATATTTTTAATCTGCTTTCAATGTCATCTCCCATTTTAAAACATCGTTTTGTTTCAAGGTGATAATTTGTACCATTTATTTTATATAAGTCATAATCAACTTGGGAAACTAAAATTGAATACAGACCTGATACTTCTTCAGAGTAATTATCACTAGGTATTATATTTATTTTTGGCTCAAATGAAGCATTGTTAGAGTTATTTAAAATAATATTGTCATTGATAAATAAACCAATTGAAACAAAGAATAGTAATATGGCAAGCCCACTTAAATGTTGTGTTTGAAATATATATTTTTTTTGTTCTATTTTAGGAAAATAAAATGAATCTAACCCAAAATAATCAGGGTCAAAATTTAGAAGTTCCTGTGGCTCAAAAATTAATTCATTATTAGAGTTTTTACTAATTACACCAATATGTTCAAAATGGAAATGTTCACCATTATTTAATTTATTAAGTATTTTTTTAGTGAAAGTTGCGACGAGAATGCACGCTTCTTCATAACTAATATTTTCTATTTCCGAAATGTAATTAGCAAGTAATCCATCATTTTTTTTAATTTCGGAATTAAAAGAAATGGTAGATTTATTAGGAGAGAAATAATTTTTATTTTCATCAATCTTTGTTGACTGACTAAATTTTATAAAAGCCCCTAAACCACTGACAATTACACATTCATGGTTATAAAGAAGTTGGTTAATATATTTTGGTATATTTTGGGTCATTAAAAAAAATGATTAGCTAAATCTACAAAATATTTTTTTTTTTTAATCTTTCTAAATCCTCTTTTGTGTTAATTGAAAATCCAAAGTGAGGTTTTTCTGTTCTAACGCACTTAATTTGTAATTTATTTTCAATCCATCTTAATTGCTCAAGCTTTTCTTTTTTTTCTCTTAAAGAGACTTTTAATTTTGAAATCTTATTTAAAGTTTTTACCCTGTAGCCATACACACCCAAATGGTGGTCAATATTTACGTCTTCATTTTTTTTAAAATTTTGAAAAAATTTATTGTTAGCCCTCATGAATTCTGTTGCTATATTATTTTTATTAATTATTACTCTAACGTTAGATTGGTCATTATTATATTTTTCCCAAAACTGACTATTTTGATGACCTAAATTTGATGAAAGAGTAACAATAACATCTGATTTTGATTTTGAAAGCTCTAAATATATTTTTTTAATCCAAGAATATTTAATTTTTAACTCATCACATTGAATGTTAATTACAATATCATATGGGTCAAGATTTAAATTTTTTGCTGCTTCAGCGCATCTTTCAGATCCGTTAATGTGTGTTTTCTTTGTAGTAATAACAGATGCATTAAATTTTTTTACTTCGTCTTTAATCTTTTTACTATTAGTTGCTATAAAAACGTTGGGAAATTTATTTAATTCTTCCCAAATATGTTGGATTAAAGTTTTCTTATTAATTTTTTTTAAAACTTTATTTGGAAGTCTTGAGGAATTTAGTCTTGCGGGAACTATTATGAAGAGATTCTTCATAATTTACTTAAATTTTCACATCTAATTTGACAGTGAATGTTCTAGGCGGTCCAATATAGGCTGGACGTATTTGATATTCTCTGTTAAGTAAATTATCAATTATGCAAGAAATAGTAATGTGTGGATTTAACTTTATTGCTGCTCTCCAGTCTAAAATTACATCACCGTTTTTAAATCTTTGTCTAGCATCTGCAATTCCAAAATTAATTAAAGCGCTTTGTGGATCGTTAAAAATTGGAGCTTCAAAAATACCATCAACATTTTGCATAAAACTATTTGTTCTTACACTTAAGCCAGTCGAGAAAAGTTTTGTGTCGGCTTGTACATCAAATTTAAATGTATGTTGATTTCGATATTTTAGTAAATTACCATTTTCTCCGTTATCAGAGCTTGCATTGGTATATGTAATTTCATAAAAATCATCGATATATTCAATCCCTTCTTCATTAGTATCTTCAAAAAGATATGTTGTGTTTCCATTCTCGTCAATAATATAACCTGTTGCAAACTCAACAATTTGACCGTCATTATTTCCATCAGTCCAATATGAATAATAAACGTCATCAGGGTGTAAAATAATTGGATTTATATATGTGTAACTACCTAAAACTGAAATATCAACATTACCAATTTTACCATTTCCTCCAATAGATGTCTCAATTCCGCTTACTCTTGCCTCACCAATATTTACACATTTAAATCCTAATCCAAGAAGGGAATCTACATTTTGATTTAATGGGTCCCATCTTCCAAATGTAAATTCAATCATATCGTCATATTGCATTATAAAAGCAGCGACATCAAAAAACCCTTTCCATTCATCAATTTTCAACCCTTGTTTAATTCCAATTTCTGCACTCCAACCTCCCTCAGGCTGAAGCTCTGGATTTGGATAAACAACTACTGGGCCACTTTTAACAGTCACATATCTTTCAACGATTGATGGAAATCTAAAACCAGAACCATAGGACCCTCTCAAAAAGGTTGCATCCATTATTTTATAATTTACCCCACTTCTAATCAAAGGTACAGATGAGACTTCTCCATCAAAGTTAAAATATTCAAATCTTCCCCCAAGAGAAATATTTAAATTATCATTAATTTTTCCGTCAACTTGAGAGTAAAAACTATAATTTGAAACGTTATGCTTCCCCCCATAAACTTCATCATCATGTGCAAATATCTTATTTCTAGTTAGTCCAGAAGTTGATACAAGATGATTTAATGTAAATGGTAAAAAAGAATTTATGTCCTCCCAGGTTTTTTGAAATTGATAATCTGAGTAAAAAACATTTGAATAGGCAGCCCTACCACCATTTGGATTATAATCGTCTCTAAAAAATCTTACTTTTAAATCGTGTTTTGTGTTATTCAATGGATTAACATATGAAATGTAAGGATCAATGTTCATCATCATTTGAGTATAATTAGCTGGATCTTCATCTAAAGGAATATAACCCAGAGAGTCGTTAGTGTACATAATAGCGTCATCATTATGACTATACATGAAATTTCCATTTAAACCATGAGATAATCCTTTCAATTTTTTCCAGTCTTTTTTTGTGCTAAAATTAAATCTTCCTCTTCTGTTTTCAACCCCTTTTTGATATCCAAAGTCATTAAATATATTTCCTCCAAAAACTATACCGGTATTATTTTTATATTCAGCATGACTAAATGATACACCACTAAAATATTGTGGATTGTCCCCCCACCAATTTAAACTTTCTCTTTTAGCTTTATCATAAAAGCCTTGAAAAATTGATACTTCTGTTTTGGGTTTATTAGTAGGATACTCAGTTCTAATATTTATTACTCCGTTTAATGCTGAAGATCCAAATAATGCAGAAGAGGCTCCCTTTATTACTTCAATTTGAGAAATATTTTCCATAGGAATCATATCCCATTCAACAGTTCCCCTATCCCCACTAAGAAATGGCATATCGTCAATCATAACAAGAACTCTTGAGCCAGTATTGTAACTCCAGCCACTTCCTCCTCTTATGTTAGCTTGACCGTCAACAATATTTACCCCAGGAGATTGGTTCATCATTACCTCCATATTTACTGGGTTTTTACTTTTTATTAATTTGGGTTTTATGACGTCCATAGAAACAGTTACTTCCTCAATATTTTGTTCAAATTTTCCTGCTGAGATTACTACATCACCTAACAGGTTAACTTCTTCAGAGATTAAAATATCAAAATATTTATCTTCACTACTATTTAATTTTATTTCTTTTTTAAAAGTTTTATAACCAATAAATGAACATTCAAGAATATAATTACCAGGTTCAATATTTGAAATTGTAAAATTCCCATTTAAATCTGAAACAGTACCTTGCACTAATGTTTTATTAGTAATGCCACTAATTATTTCTGTTTGTTTTTTTAGTGAAATATTTGCCATAGGTATAGTTTCTTTAGTGTTGTCATCACTAACTAGTCCACTAACAGATGAATTTTGAGAAAAAATTGAAGAAAAAATTAAAAAAGAAAAAAGTAATGAGATATTAATTTTCATTCGTTGATTCAAAATGGTGGTTAGGCAAATATATAATAGTTTTTTAATCATATAATGATTTTGTAAAAAAAGTAATTATTTTTGTTGATATTTAGAAAAAAATAAAATGTCAGACTTATCTCATGACTTATTTGAAAAAGTCAAAATAAAAAATCCTAATGAGCCAGAATTTTTACAGGCAGTAGAAGAAGTTATAGAAAATATAGTTCCTATTCTTGAGGCAAACAATGACTACTTAAAACAGAGTATAGTTGAAAGATTAACCGAACCCGAGAGGACTATTATTTTTAAAGTTCCATGGGTAGATGACAACAATCAAATTAAAGTTAACAGAGGTTTTAGAGTACAGTTTAACTCTGCAATTGGGCCATACAAAGGAGGATTGAGATTTCACCCCTCAGTTAATTTATCAATTTTAAAGTTTTTAGCATTTGAGCAAATTTTTAAGAATGCTTTAACTGGCTTGCCAATTGGGGGAGGTAAAGGAGGTTCTGATTTTGACCCAAAAGGTAAATCTGAGGGAGAGATTATGAGATTTTGTCAGTCATTTATGAATGAACTACACAAATATATTGGTCCTGACACTGATATTCCAGCTGGAGATATTGGAGTTGGTTCAAAGGAAATAGGTTTTCTTTTTGGACAGTATAAAAGACTTAAAAATGAATTTACTGGTTCGATAACAGGTAAATCCATTAATTGGGGTGGTTCAAACTTAAGACCAGAGGCTACTGGTTATGGCAATGTTTATTTTGCTCAGCATATGTTAGCTAATCAAAACAAGTCTTTTGAAAATAAAACAGTTGTAATTTCAGGATCTGGAAATGTTGCTCAATACTCATGTCAAAAAGCGATTGAACTAGGTGCGAAGGTAGTGTCACTTTCTGATTCATCGGGATACATATATGATAAAGAAGGAATAACAAAAGAAAAGTTAGATTTTGTTTTTGAATTAAAAAATACTAGAAAAGGAAGAATCAAAGAATATGCAGATGCGTTTAATTGTGAATTTAGTCAAGGGGCACCCTGGTTAATTCCTTGTGATATAGCCTTGCCATGTGCTACTCAAAATGAGTTAAATGAAAATGATGCTAAAAAGTTAATTAATAACGGTTGTATTTGCGTTAGCGAAGGAGCTAATATGCCCTGTACTCCAGAAGCTATACTTACTTTTCAAAACGCAAAAATTTTATACGCTCCCGGAAAAGCTTCAAACGCCGGAGGAGTAGCGACTTCTGCTCTAGAAATGTCTCAAAATTCAATGAGAATGTCTTGGTCTCCGCGTGAAGTGGATGAAAAGTTAAAATCTATAATGTCTCAAATTCATGATTCATGTGTTAAGTATGGAAAGGATGGAGACTTTATTGATTATGTTAAAGGAGCAAATATTGCAGCTTTTTATAAAATTGCTGATTCAATGATTGATCAAGGAGTTGTGTAATGTACGGTGATTTTAAAATACATCTATCAAAAACTTTAAAAAAAATTAGTCAGGATGGGCTATATAAAGATGAAAGGATTATAACCTCACCGCAATCTGGAAAAATTATAGTTAAGTCAAAAAAAGTTTTAAATTTTTGCTCAAATAATTATTTGGGACTCTCATCTCATCCCGAAATTATTGAAGCCGCGAAGTCAGCTTTAGACACACATGGATTTGGAATGTCATCAGTCAGATTTATTTGTGGGACTCAAGATTTACATAAAAGATTAGAAGATAAAATTTCTTCATTTTTGCAAACAGAAGATACAATATTGTATGCTGCTGCTTTTGACGCTAACGGAGGGCTTTTTGAACCATTACTAACAGCCGAAGATGCAATAATTTCAGACGAATTAAATCACGCTTCAATAATTGATGGAGTTAGATTGTGTAAGGCTAAAAGATACAGGTACAAAAATTCAGACATGTCAGACCTTGAAGATCAGCTAAAAAAATCAATGGACTCCAGGTATAGAATAATTGTCACTGATGGAGTTTTTTCTATGGACGGATACATTGCTAAATTAGATTTAATTTGTGATTTAGCAGAAAAATATAATGCTTTAGTTATGGTTGATGATTGTCATGCAACAGGATTTATTGGAGCAGAGGGTAGGGGTACCGCAGAGCATTGTGGTGTTATGAATAGTGTAGATATAATTACAGGAACACTTGGAAAGGCTTTAGGTGGAGCAATGGGGGGCTTTACATCTGGGAGAAAAGAAATTATTGAAATGTTGAGACAAAAATCCAGACCATATTTATTTTCAAATTCTCTTGCACCCTCAATTGTAGGAGCTAGCATCAGAGCTTTCGAAATTATAGAAAAGGATAACTCTTTTAAACATAAATTAGATCAGAATACAAAGTATTTTAGAACTAAAATAAAAGAATTAGGATTTCAAATAAAAGATGGGGTTCACCCAATAGTACCGATTATGCTTTTTGATGCCAAAATTTCTCAAAAATTTGCTTACGAGTTATTGAAAAAAGGTATTTATGTAGTAGGTTTCTTCTACCCAGTTGTCCCCAAAGATTTAGCAAGAATTAGAGTTCAGTTATCTGCAAGCCATACTTTAGATGAAATTAACTTTGCATTACAAACTTTTAAAAATGTTGGTAAAGACCTTGGTGTGATATAAAACATTTAAAATTAAACTTTTAAAATAGATAAAATAATCAATTACATTTTTTTTAAAAATTATTGTTTATAATCTAAAAATTTATACATTTGCAAACCCTATTAATTAGGTTGTATTAATGACTATAAATTTTAGTGATGAATTTAAAGACTATTTCAGCTAACAAAGCTACTGTTTCAAAATCTTGGTTATTGATTGATGCAAAAGATCAAATTCTTGGAAGATTTGCATCCAAAGTTGCAAAAATTATTAGAGGAAAATACAAAACTAACTTTACTCCTCATGTTGATTGTGGGGATAATGTTATTGTAATTAATGCAGAACAAATTCAACTATCAGGTTTAAAGTGGGATGATAAAAAATATTTTAAACATACGGGTTACCCTGGTGGACAGTACACTTTAAATCCCAAACAGTTACTTTCAAAAGATGCAACATTAATTATTAATAATGCTGTAAAGGGCATGCTGCCAAAAAATAAGCTTGGGAGAAAGATAATAAAGAATTTACACGTTTTTTCAGGACCTGAGCATAATAAAGAAGCCCAGAAACCCAAATTAATTGATTTAAAAAATTATAAATAATGGATGTTATACACAAAGTAGGAAGAAGAAAAACTTCAGTTGCGAGAGTTTACCTGTCTAAGGGTAAAGGAAAAATAACAATTAATAAAAAAGATTTTAAAGACTATTTTCCAACTAATTTGTTGAGATATAAAATTGAACAAGCGCAAACAATTATTGATGAGAAGGGTAAATATGATGTTAGAGTAAATGTTTATGGAGGAGGTTTAACAGGGCAGGCTGAGGCTATTAGGTTAGCTATAGCTAGAGCACTTGTTGAGTCTAACCCCGATAATAAAGAAAAATTAAAAGCACAAAGCTTATTAACAAGGGACTCAAGAATGGTTGAGAGAAAAAAACCTGGTCAGAAAAAAG
>Ga0160422_10000856_pt1 | contig 18692 bp, 22 predicted proteins | sample Fk160mmetaG_FD_108192 | JGI IMG/M metagenome (GOLD analysis project Ga0160422, IMG submission 108192) | Marine microbial communities from the Central Pacific Ocean - Fk160115 60m metaG | ecosystem: Environmental > Aquatic > Marine > Oceanic > Photic zone | place: The Central Pacific Ocean... | reverse complement strand
TGGCCACAGCTCAAAGACTATATGGTGCGGTTTAATCCAGACGATACACCTATTGATGATTTTAATAAGTGGTTGGATAGAGAACATGACAACTCAGACATGTTTGATCCACTGGAGTATCAAGAAGGACTTAAAGATGCACACGTCAAAGTACAAAACGAATTTTGGCGTAGAATGAAAGACGAGCGTTACAGTAGACACATGCATGATGGTGTGCGACCTCGTTACAACTGGTGGTGGAGGAAACCATAATGTACACAGTAGAATTTGAACATGATACATTTGAGATTCAAGTATTAGATGATCACGGATACGAAGATGATTTACGAGTAGAAATTGAAAGTGACCACGTTTTTATATCACAGTTCAACAGCGTGTTGAACGAAGAAATGAGCATACGAATTACTCCACAGATGTGGGATGAAATGCTTAGTGCAGTCAATAGTCCAGAAGGAGCATACATTAAAAGATGATACAAGATTTTATTAGAACAGTACCAAATTATCCAATTAAAGGCGTAAACTTTTATGATCTCAACAGTTTGTTTGCAGGTCCAATGTTTAAAACAGTGATTGGATTGTTGTTGGATAAAGCAACAGCTATGAAAACACCTACACATATAATTGGTGTTGAAAGCAGAGGCTTTGTGTTAGGAAGTGCAGTGGCTTATGCTCTAGGTTTGCCATTTGTAATGGTAAGAAAAAAAGGTGCAAAGTATCCAGGCAAGTTGTTGAAAGAAAGGTATGAACTTGAATACGGAAAAGCAACACTGGTGTTACAAGAAGGCCTACTAGGACACACAGATAGATGTATTATAGTTGACGATTTGGTTGCTACTGGTGGTAGTTTAGATGCTACAGCCAAACTTGTAGAACAAACTGGAGCAAAAGTGCTTGGAGCTCTAGCAGTAATAGATTTGAAATATGTACGCAACAAAGGTGACTTTGATTATCCTGTGCATAGTTTACATGAAGAATGGAATGACCCGCTTGCTAGAGGACATTAAAGAACGCTTTGAACAAGCTCATGAAATTCGCAAACGCAGTCTTGCTTTGCACAGAACATTGAGTGGTAGAAAACTTGGCGAAGAAATAGCTGAAACAAATCCTGGTTTGGTTTTGGATCTAGGTTGTGGTAGTAACGAATTCAAAAAAATATGTCCTAATGTTGTAGGAGTTGATGTAGCAGAATTGCCTGAGGTTGATTTTGCTATGAGTATAGATCAATTTCACAAAAGAAAATTATTCAAAGAACGCACAGCTGATTGGATACTTTGTTTTGGACCGTTAAACTATGGAACAGGCAGTTGGATACACGATATAATGGCCTGCATGCGTCATTTCCTAGCAGATGATGGCACTGTGGTTTGTCACGTGAATCCAGACAACAGCAAACTAGATTGGACAGATGAAAACATACACAGTTATGGAAAACAGTTTGGATTTAAAACTACCAGTATTCAAGTAGGACACACTGATATAATGACCATGTCAATGGAGGAGTTGGACATACAACAAGAAATAGCACAACGCTCTCCTGATATAGCACTAGAACTGTCAAGAGGCAAAGATTTGATAAGACCAATGTTGGTATGGCGATGGAAACACCAATAGTATTTTCTATAGATTGGGAACAGTGCAAACGCATGTGGACCAATCATCTTTGGCCAGACAGACCAAACGTGCGGAGTATGAGTAGTATGACAGATATATCCAATGTTGATATGACTATATACGAAAAATATGAGCCTATGTTTTTTGGATTACACGTTGAAGGTTTGTTGGTAGGAGTAAACAGCGGACACAAAACCAGCGAAACACACTATAGAAGCAGAGGGCTGTATGTCATGAAAGGCTACAGAGGCAAATTTTACGGACAAAATTTATTAGAAGCTACACTTATGCAAGCTGAAAAGGAAGGCTGTAGTGTGTGTTGGAGTTTGCCAAGACGAACAGCATTGAGAACCTATGAAGCTGTGGGTTTTGAAAAGCACAGTGATTGGTTTGACAGCAAAGGTAGGCTCGTCAGCGACAGTGAACAACACCGGGTAATCACAGTTGATGCAGACGAAGAAGATGCACACTGTTATGTCACAGCCAGTGTACAGGAATTGAAATGAAATATGATCCTAAATTAGATAAAAAGAAAAAGAAGTATCAAAGATACTTTCAAGAAAAAGAAATATTTGAAGTCAGCACTAGACTACAAGAATATGATTTTGAACCCTATTTTCCAGAACAACCACTAGCACCTTACTGGGAAGACAATTGGTATGGCGGAGACAATGAATACTATTTTGATCTGCATGAAAAGGCAGGCTGGATTGGTCTTGAAGGCTATGACTACAAAGTTGAACATGTAAAACAGGATCGAGTATGGACCAAAGAAGAAGTCTACTACAACATGGACAAGCATGGTTTTAGAAGTCATCACTCGGCTAGAGATCTACGCAACACTACAAGAATACTGCATGCTGGACAATGTCATACTTTTGGCATGGGCATACCTTATGAAGGCTGTTACACTAGTTTGACACATGGCAGTCATATAAATCTGTCACCATACAAAACTGTAATGGATCTATGGGAACCACTGGGTTATTGGATAGAAGAATTCAAACCAACACATTTGATAATCACCAATCCACGATTCTTTTTGGAAAGTGATTACATGTATGAACATCTATACCAACAAAACGCACACAGAAATGACATAGAAGAATGGAAAAGTGCAGTTACTCAAATGTATTTGGAACAAGGCAAAATGTACTTTAATCAATTTTTAGATTATGTAAACAGTTTCAAAATTCCAGCGTTTGTTGGTTGGGAAGTCAGTAGAATGTGGCGACATCTTTGGATACGCAAAAATCTCAAACCACGCAAGTATATTACCTATGTACCTCACACTCCAACCTACTGGGTTGTTGATCTAGCAAGAGACAATAGACGTCCTGGCTTTAGAAGTCATATCAATGTGGCGGCAAGAATGAATGAATGGATAGAAAATTATCCACAGTATCTAGGACAATATTGGACTGGTGAGGATTTTGATTATCCGCATAAAGCGTTAGGACCAGTGACACACTATGAACGATTGGGTACTAGTAACTAGGCGCCTTCGTTGAATTCATCTTCGGTGATCACCAAAGCATTAAGCATCATTTTAAAATTGAATTCACCATAGGCGGCCCATGCATTGTGTCTCATAACATGCCAAGAGTCTTCGTCTGGTACTTGAGTTTTGCTGTACACAGCATTTTTTGCCTTGGCCACTTTCATTTCAAGTTCTAAAATTAGGCCATTGTCTTTTTGGTTTTGCACAAAAGCCATAAAACTACCATCTGGATTTACATCTGCGAAATATTCATCTACGGTTTCATAGGGTCCTACTCCAAGTGTTTTTCTGTAAAAAGTTGCTGACATTACTTAATTCTCCTGCACAGTATTTATACTAAATTTTCTTCTAGTGCTTTGCTCCACCAATGATCAAGTGTTGATTTATTTTCATTTACAAAATTATGCCAATCACGTATTCTAATTTTTCTATAAGTGTCATAGTAGTTGTTGAAACAATCAACATCTATATCATGATTTATTTCACTGACAAGATCTAGTAGATCTTGTTTTCTATCATTTATTACTAGATCAATATGATCATAGGTTTTAACATAATTTGGTATTTTCCAATTCTGCATCCTATAAACTGTTTTACCTCCAGCTTCATATACATCATGTCCACCACAAGGAGACATGTTAAGACCTTGACTTGGCGAAGCTACTATTCTTACTGTCCAAGTAAAACTTTCGTAGGTTGTAAATTTAGGTGCTAAACAAACAATATCCCAGCTGAGATCTTCTGCGGCTTTACACCACATATCAAACCAGCTTTTGTGTTGGTTGAAATAATCATTACCACCTGGATGTTGACTAGCCCAAACACTATGACAGCTTTTTATAGCCTCAAAATAATCCCAATATTGGTCTTGTTTTTCTACAGCAAAAGTACCAATACTGCTGAGTAACTGCACCAACACAAAGTTTGCCATCACAGGCAGTTCTTGATGAGCATCTGCAAAATGCTGTATGCCATTGATGATTCTTTTTTGTGGCAAGTTCAAACCAGGCGCGGCCAATTTAATTTGTTTGTGATTTTTATCAGGACCAACTCCTATAGTGCCAGCACTGCTGGTGCCACAAAGATTGGCAAATATATCACCTCCGGTACCAGGCAAAAATTCTTGATAGATAATACGTTTTTTTCCGTAGTTTAACCAATCCATTAGTACAGCTCGTTGGTCCAATGTTTGACTGGTTTTGTATATTTTTGTCTGCCTTGTCCTTGTGAAGGTCCACGTTGACTAAAATGATGATCCAACATTACAGCCAGCCCAGCTGGTTTTAAATCTAGTTTACTTTCTTTGTTGAAAGCACTTTTACGAGCAACTTCTGTATGACTCAACAGCATGTCCATTATTACTATGTGTTTGCTTTTTGGTTTTGGCATTTGATTTAAACAGGCAGAGCCAAAAACTGCAATACGAATGTTTTCATTGTTCTCCCAAAGCTGTATTGCTTCTAGGTATGATTCTTCAGTTATTGGAAAAGTTTTATCTGCTGTCATTACTATACAATCTGGATAGTAAGCATAAACAGTTTTAAGAAAATACTGTGCATGCTCGTATCTAGGCAACAGCACAAAATTTTTACTCGGTATCGTGTATTTTGCCTTCAAGTAATTTCTTCTTTTCTTCTTGTTCTATCCATTTTTCACGGAAGTCATATACATTGTCTGCTTTAATTAATTGGATTATAGAGTTTGTTAAATCAACTTCGCGTGTTAGCACACTTATTTTTTTGGTCAACTTCTGTAACTCGTCTTGATAAAATTCTAATTCTTTTTCTTTGCGTAATTTTTGTTCTATGAACTCTGATATTAGTATCAGTTTTGCATCATCATCAACCATCTGTTTCCTGTTCATCTATTCCAACGCAGATATAACCTTTGTTTTGATCAGTCCATGATCCTGTCAAATACATCTGTCTAGCTTCTGCCGCCATTTGACAGCTTGGTTTGTAATCATATCTTTGTTCTTCTGTTACACTAAATGTTCCATCTACTTCTGCTGTAACCAACAGTAGTAACCACCATATTTTGCCCATCTCTACTCACACTTAATCCCTAGTCCACGCACCTGATTGTTCCAGGCACTTTTTGCAAATGGTCCTTTGCCTTCATAGGCACGTCTGTACAACCATTTCTCACAACCATGTTTTTCTCTTTCACTGTAGTCTAAACCCAGCGTATACTCCATGACATAGTAGTCTGCTAATGGATGAAAGTAATCACGTTTGTCATCTGTACTGTATCCTCTTAATCTAAAAACCTTGTGATGCAGTGCTCCAACATTAACCAAACAGTTACGTTGATACTGTTGATCATTGCTGGTCCAAAATCCCCAACGATCTAGTGTTTCTTGTACATCATCAACAATACGTTTCCAAGCCATTTCTGCCATTACCTCATCTCGTTCAAATTGATCGCTGAAACTACTGCAATTAAGAGTTGTGGTTTTAAAGTTTTCAACATGACTACACATCATACTGGCTATTTCTTCTGCTTTCCAATCTTCATATCTATTGATATAATAGCTTAATCTTTTGCCAGCTTCTCCATAACTAATTATGTTTCCAACTTCACCGGTGATTATTGTTCCCATTATTTCATGTCTATTAAGTGTTTGATACTTTACCAACCATGAACTGTCGTTGAATTCATACTCAATAGGTGGATCAAACGCTGGTGGATCAATGTTTGCTTGTACATTTACAGGAGTTATACCAAGTTCTTCAGCATTTACAACTGCATCTTGAAATTCATTGTGCTTGCCTTTTTTGTGTGTTATTGTATAAAACTCTACGTATTTGTGTAGCTCTTGTTGTGCCAGCGACGAAGCCACAATAGCTGAATCTCTACCACTAGAGAACAACATATTATGTCCGCCTTGTATCTTGTAGTGATGATTTGTAGGCCACCCGTGTATATAAGATTTTACTGATTTATCCAACAACTGTTTGTATAAGTCTCCATCCCACGCATAACCTTTTGGTCGTGCTATATCGCTGTACCTATGCTGTACTCCGTTGTGAATATAGTGTTCTGGTTTTACTGTAACAATATCATCATAGGGCGTATGTTCTCCGATAGCATAGCAAAATCCAAACATGCTACGCTGTAATTCATACACACCATTTTTTACTTTGTAGTATGGCTCTTTCATTGGATGTATAATGTCCTTTAGCCATTCAGATAGATTATGAAAAATTTTTCCTGTATCAGTAACAAACAACGGAGTTTCTGCAAGATGATTTACACATGCCCAATAATTATTATCGTCTTGTATGTATACAAAAGCAAAACTCCCACGCAACTCTATTGGAAAAACACCATTCTGTAGACTTGTGTAAACCATTGAAGGAGACATATTAGCTGAACCCCACCAAAAAAAATCATCGTAGTGTTCTGTAAATTTTTTATGTTGATTTAGAAATATCATAGGTTTTATCATCAGGCCATAATGGCAGTTTTGTTCCTGGTGCTCGCTTAGGTATTTTACTGTCAGCTGAACTTACACAACTGTCACTGATGCATGGCATTGGAGTATCAAACAGCTTGAATCCTGTTTCTATGTTGCCGAGCGGAACATCCGCACAACTGTAGGAACGTTTGATACTTCCGTCAGGCTCTCTGATAATAATACTGCGATATCCTGCACTGCATTCCCAACCTTTGAATTTGTTAAAATTAAACGCATTGAATCTCTCCGCCTGGTCCATATACCAAGGATCACCCTTTGCATCTTTGAACTCTATCTGCATGTTCCACGGAACTGTTTTGTCGTCACGCTTGTCTATTTCTGTTGGAATTTGAAACTGTGGTCTTGGACGGTCACTCCAAACAGCTTTCTGGTCGGTGTAGGCTCTTTGCGGCATTCCGTTGTAGAGTCGCTTGAGCATATCCCCAGTATATCCATCAACCACTTTTGACGCAGTCGGATCCGACTGAGGTTTAAGCGTGACGTTGATTCCTTGTTCGTGGAAGAAGAGGGCGTTGTCCCAGTCTCTTTCAAAATGGTCAGGGACCATAACCATGTTAATGGTAATCTGTACATCATGTTCTTGACACAGGATAAGTTTGTCGGCAAACTCCTGCATCTTCTCCTTTGTGTTTACGTGTTCAACGTGTAGACTACTAGTTATGCTGGCACGATGAAATGGTTTAACAATTTCTACATACTGCTCAAACCATTTCACAGGCCTTGAGCAATTACTAGTCATATGAACAGAAGTATAATTAGTATTATGCACATCACCTGCCAAATGACGTAGTATATCAAGGTAGCCCGGGTGAAAAGTAGGCTCGCCCCCACTGAGGCTAAAATGGAAACTATTAAAATTGTTATCACGTGCTTGTCTTTTTATCTCATCGATTGTAGCATTAATGAGCTGTGTGGGCCGGTGATCCTTGCGATCTGATCTGGCGTATGGCCAACAATAACTGCAACGGTAATTGCAAAAGCGACCAAGAAGCCAACTGACAGTAAACATGTCTCTATAGAGCATCGTTCTTTGACCCACTCGTACAAGTTCGTCAAAAGGTATTTTAGTGAAATCATAATCGCTCCATTTTAGTTCAGACAAAATTAGACTCCTGCATGTATAGTTTACACTACTATTTAAATTTGTCAAGTTCAGATAATGTGTATTGTTGATACACTGTATCAGTTACAAGTTTTACACTGTCTTTGTCAACAGTGATATAATCGCCAAGTTTGTTTTTGTTACCACGCATGCGAAATCTATGATACTTGTCTACCAAACCTAGGTAAGCACAGTTTTCTGCTTCTTCTACTCCACGCACAACATTAAATACTTTTTGATACGCATAGTGTAATGGTCTAAGTTTGCCCCAAATGTTTGGATAGTTGTCCCAGATGTACTGCATAGTTACAGCTTCAAATCGCAGTTCACTGTTATAAATTGCTTCACCATACATGCTTCCATATTTTTCAGGAGTGTCAATTTCTGTAACAACAAAATCTTTGAACCAATCTGTATACTTGTGATCTGGAAACAGCGTATGATGAAACCTACAATCACGCCACAGCACAGGAACAGTCAGCTCATCACAGTTACAGGTTCTAACAATTCCACTGCTAATGATACTAGCTTTATCGTTGCTGGGATGTCTACGTTGTCCGTTGTTTGCGTCCCAGTGTGCATGCACAGGTGCCAGTAAACCATTCAAATTTATACTGTCTGCTACAATAATTGCTTTGTGGATATAAAACTCATCACAGCCACCAGAACGTTCTTCTGCCAATTCAGCTGTAATTTGTTGCCAGTCTGGTTCTTCTATTATTTTTGCTATTCTTCTTTTCAGTTCGTCACCGTTGTCAAACAATCGTCTAAAATCGTTCAATGGTACATGAACAACAATGTCTCTATGATAGTCTTTTTTGATGTCAAAGTATTTAAAAATTTCTTGCATGGGTTGATAATGCTCCTAGTATATCCATTAGTGATTGCTCACTAACTTGATCTTTTTTGTCATATAAAAAGTATTCATCTGCTAAACGTACAAAATCTGATTTATTAAATGAAGTGCATGATACAAAATCACAAACTTTTTTGTATTCATCATAATTATGATCTCGTAACATAGCAAGCAAATCAATCTTGTATTCATCAACTGGTAAAGGCACAGTATAATTTGCAATACGTTCATCACTGATTTCACTTAGCCATTTGTGTTTGATTGCCATATCAGCACCATCAACACTATAGTCTTGCACTGCCCATAACACTGCATATTGTAATTTGTACCAGGTGTATGGTTCTCCAAGATGCGTTAAAAAATTTACCACACGTTTTTTATCTACGTTTTTGTTCTTCAGCTTTCTTTTTAATTCGTCTTTATAATCATCAATGCTATCATATACATGAAGCCATATCTTTTTTATAATATTGCTGGTAAACTGTGGCCACGTGTCTTTGTCCTTAGTGTTCACACAGGTAATCACTTTAAAACTGCGTAGTTGTTGTGGCCATATATGACATTCATTCCAAGCTTCATGACTGCGTGTTATTGTTTGCCTGCCAGCAAGTCGTTGTAGATCACGTCTATAATTTACTCTATAACCAAGCTCTATAGCATTTTTTACAGCTTCTTTATACCATTCAATTGAACCATCATAATTAAAACCTTGTTTGGTATTATAATAATCATCTCTATAACGATTGGCCATTTCACCAATACAGCTTGCCTTTATACGCCAACGATTGTTTGCGTTAACACGTTTAGCCTGCATATTAGTATTAGACTTGACAAGTGGATCATGTTGTGCTAGAAAGCCACAAAACCATTCACCTCCTGTACCAGGAGTGTAACTGACCATAATATGATCTTCATTTATAAAATATTTTTCAGCTTGCCAGAATTCACTTCCATCATCTTTGAATTCTGTCAACACTGATTTCATTGATATTGACATTGCTTGGTGATTCTACTATCCATTTTACATAGCTGGCCGCATCATGTATGCTCATGCATTTGCGTCCAGGGTGTTTGTCTTCATTGTTATCTAGTGTACCAAAACTTATTAAGTTTACTCTTGGTACATTTTTTTCGCTCCATACACTTTGTAGTGCTAGTTGATTGCAATAGCTACGTAGAGCTTTTTTCTCCTGCTGATAAATCCAACTGCTACCTTTAGCAACTCTGTCCGTAGTACTGCCAATACACACAATATGTAGTGATCTTTCAGCTGTTTCTGCCAACTTCCATACTAGTTCTAGTAGGAGTGTTTGACGAAAGTGCCATAATGCACTATTATTGATAAAAACATCATATTCAATTGCCTTTTTTGCAACAGCCTCCATGTTTGCTTTGTGTTCTAAGTCACAGCCATTGTGTCTACCAACAAAGTCAGCGTTTGGAAACACTGATGCTAAACCTTTGGCTAATCCATTAGCTGGATTGCCTGTAATCAACATTGATTTCATATATAATCCTTGAATTCTGGTACAACATTAAGTATATTTTCTTTTCTGCTTTTGTCAAGAGTATGCGTGTACCTTACATATTCTTGCCAGCGATTGCTCCAGTCTTCAGCCCACATATAATCAATGGTGCTGTCCAACTTTTCAACGCTGTAATTTTCTAAACGTTCTGTTGCCATCTGTTTAAGTTCAGGTGGTAAAACTCTTATGTTTAGATATTCTGGATGATTTAAAATATTTAGATAAACAAACTTATCAAATTGTTTTACCCAATCAAACCAAGTGTTTAAATGTAGTATATTGTTTATCTGCACTGTGGTATGAATTTGAACTCTAACACTTTTCATATCTAAAAAACGTTTGAGATTTTTATCTACTAATTTCCAATTTGTAGGATAGCGTATGTAACGATTTAAATCTCCATACGCATCAATACTGCAATTTAATTTTACAGTTTTAAATTTATCCCAATATTCAATCATACGCTGTGGAATATTTGTGAGATTAGTATTGTATTTTAAAATAATATTTTCATTGAGCCCACGTTCTATCAAGTAATCAAAAAGTTTATATTGTGCAAGTGCTAGTGTTGGTTCACCTCCTGTGAGATAAACTTCTTCGATTGTATCAGCTACAGCTATAAGATTTTCCCAAGTCTTAGGTTTGTTAGGCCAAGTCATTGTGTCTGTGTCCAAACGCTGTAGTTCTTCTTCAGGCAGTGGATCTTCAATCATGTTCCATTCACTGACCCATTGATTACTAGCGTAAGGATTACACATTCTGCACTTTAGATTACACAGATTGCCCAAACGTAGGTCAACATATTGTGCTTTTGGTTCTGGTGTAATATTTGTATAGTCATTGTCACTGCGGAACCAACCTTCGTTCCAACTTTGTCTAGCACTTTTTACTCCAGCGTCTTCTTCTCTAAAACAGCGTTCGCACATTTCAGGACGTTCTCCATCTAAAAACTGCTGTCGTATTGTTGTCATTGTTCTGCTGTTCCATGCTTCACGGATATCATGCTTGTGCAACTTGTATTTGCCGCCACTAGGATGTTCCAATCCATTTTTGCCAGGTGTACTATTACAGCATACACGCATGGTGCCAGCGGCATTGGTAGCCACATGCATCCACGGAAGTACGCAGAATGTTTTACTGGGAAGATTCATATGAAGTTCCTGTAATCAGTTCCATGTACACTGTCCAATAGTTTGCTTTGTTCAATCAATTGTTTTTTCAACTCTTCATCTTCTAGTGCATCTGGTCTCATAAATGCAGGATTTATTACAGGTGTAGACACGGAACATTCAAGTGTGTGCAATGTACACCAGCGTTTGACATCATCTATATTGTTTCTATTATACACCATGGGCAGTATACTTACAAAAAAATGTGTATTTGCAGGTTTGCGTTTATTGAATTTAATAACATTTTGCTGTGTTGTCAACCAACTAGATCCAGCACGTATGAATTCATATCTACTTCCTATTGCTTCTATACTTACATTTACTGTTACTGCTTTGAATTTTTTAAACAGACCGTTCCATGCTGTAATATCATGCGATCCATTTGTGATTATTTCTAGTGTAACTGCTGGAGCAATATCTTCTTCTATCAGTGTTTCAATAATACGTTTTACTTGAGGTATCAAAAAAGGTTCACCACCGGTGAACTTCACTGTTTTAGCATCATACATCAACTCAGTAAAAGACTCAGCTTCTTTGGCCCAGCGTGTATCGTGTTTGTGCGTATAGTATTCATCCAACTCTTGTTCGCCAACCTTGCGAACAAGGTTTGCCCATGTACTACTGCTGGTTTGGTTACACATTCTACAAGCAAAGTTACAGGTATTGTTAATTTTTAAATCCCAAAAATTTATACCATCTGCGTGTTCTAATATTTTATTATAGTGTGTTCTCAGACTCGCTCCTGTTTGTTGTTCTGATATTCTGCATTCTTCACATTCATCTAGCCACTGTGTTTTGCTCTGTTCATTCCATATTGCGTGTTGTGTTTTCCAGTCATCTTGCCAGTAAAGATTTTTTGTGTTAGGTTTTACATTAAATGCACAGCAAGGACGCACTGCACCTGTTGGGCCTATAGTAACGCCATGTTTAAATATCAAGCATTCCGCCACGTCTTTTATAACTTTCTACACATCTATCTTTAAAGTAATCACCCATACCACCATCCACAATCATATGCACTCTTGGTGTATCACTTCTGTTCCACACTGAATGATTGTATCTAGTGTTTATCTTCATAATGGCGCCAGGTTCAAACGGCATGGTCCCCCAATCCTCCATGACCAAGGCACAGCCATCAGGATTGTTTACTGCAATATTTGTAGCACCAAACCCTTGTCTGTCTTTGTCTGTGTGTGGCCCAATCCAGCCGCCTGGTAGCAATACCATAAAACGTACACGAGTATAATCCTCATATTTTAAATGATTTTCCATAAAGTCAACTGTCTTTGGACAAAACTTTGCAATGTCTGTCCAATGCGAATCTGTTTCTTCGTAGTCGTCTGGTAGGTTGTAATCATCCGCACAATTTGTATGTACTGTACTAATGCCGTGTATAAATAAACTCATCCACCCGGCAGATTGTGGACGGTGATACGTAAAGCAGGCTGTATCGAGCAGGTGCATAGCTTCAGCAAGTATGCCTTCATGATCCATTTCAATTCCATCTACACGAAGCCAGGGCAAAGTACAATGATCCAAAAGCAAATCATTGTCTTCTGGATCCTTAACCAACAACGGATCGTATATATGTTCTTTGTTTAATTTTTCATTCTTTGCAAAAAATTCTTTAGTGTAATCACTTGCTTCCACATTCTGTGGAATGCTATATCCTTCTAACCACATTAGTTGCTCCCTATTAATTGTTCAAGTGTATTTAAAACAGTTTCACTGGTATCACGCAGAGGATACTCTGTGGTAATTGCTTGTTTTACTGTGTTACGAGTAAAGTCTAGTGCAAAGCGTTCACCCGTTTCAGGATTCATTCCTGTGTTTACCAGAAACACATTACTGTTATGTTTTTCTATATTTGCCATTAGAAGGTCGCTGTAGGTTTTTACACTTCTTGGCATAAAAGGTGATCCGTAGCAGGGGCTGAGTGTACGCTGTATTTCAGTCACACCTGCTTCTGTACCAGGCATTGTACTAGTATACCCAGTTTCAAAAAACCTACGTACAGCTTTTCCGCTGATCCTACTAATAGCTGGAAACACACCTTCTGCATCCATGGTCAAAAAGAATATGTTGTCAGCATGATGAAAGTTACTGCGTTTATGATATGCGTTTTCAACACAGCTAATTGGATAACTCAATCTAGCATTTGCGGCCTCTGGATTCTCTTCTACAAGTGTATCTCTTAGCCTTGCAACTTCTACTGCATTAAAAATAGTTTCGTGTGTTTCAGGTGTAAGTCCTTCTGATTTTGCATAGCAACCAGTTTCAATCATTTTAATTCCCATGTTGGTCCATGCTACTTCATCATCACTGATCAATGTATAATCTGGATCACTGCTGAGTGTTGTTTTACCTGTGCCTGATAGTCCAAACATTAGGTTTGTGGTTTTGCGATAAGTAAATGCTCCACAGTGCATAGGCAGTATGCCAAACTTTGGTAGTTCAAAACTGACAATACCAAACACACCTTTTTTGATTTCGCCTAAAAAGGTAGTTCCTGCAATCAGCAACAATTTTTTATCCAAGTGAACGTAGATTTTTGGCTCCATTTCTATTGATGTATTGTGCCATATGGTCCAATCGCCTTCTTGATCTTCTGCTGTAACTTTGAACATGTTCCAAACAAATTGTTTGTGTCGTTCATCATTTGTGTGAAGCGTAAAATTTGTGCCTACAGTTTCAAAATTCATAGGCTCTAAATAATTCGTTTGGTTTTGCAGTAGTGCATAAAAGTCAGCAAAGTCATTGCCTTCTCCTATTTTATTGTATTTGGGTCTTGATAAATCTAGATCTTTTGTTTGTTCACCAAAGAAATATTTGTTTTCTGGTGAACGCCCTGTTGGGTGTGTAGTAATATTGATATTGGGCAATTTATTATTCCTCTGTGGCTATGTTTACTCTAGCACTTTCTATACTCGTAACTTTTTGAAACAGTTGGTTGTCTGCAACATCTGTTCCTTCAAAAAAGTTGTTTGGATTTTTATTTCTTAAACCTGTGATCAGATCAACAAAACTTTTTTCCAAACTAATTCCACAACGTATTATATTAGGCAAATAACTATATAGGTTACTTGCGTAAAACAGTGTGGTTTTATCTTCTGGTACATATTCTAGAATTTGGTTTACATTATACACCATGTCCAATTGGACAAAATTAAACCTGCATTCTTTTTGAATACGTTGCCAAAACTCAATCCAACTATCATATCCTCCGCAGATGTCATAGAGTAAATTCATGCGTTCTGGAATTTGATGTCCATTGTGAGCATTGTAGCCTTTGCTTTTACACCAGTCAAGTGCTACTTTTTCATAGTCATGTCCGTCCCAGTTCTCCATCAAATGCATTTTTAATTCTACTGCTGGCGAACTTACATCATACCAAGTTACATTTGTTCCAGGTTCCCAACCATGATGATACATGTGATGTAGTAGTTTCCAACCCGCGGCAACACCAACATAGTTGTTGAATTTAGTACGTGAGTGTTTATTTACATACCAATTGGTGTTGTTGACTTCAGTGTTTATCAAATAGATAAAATCTTCTGATATTTGACAAACATAATTTTCTAGCCAAATTGCATCTTCATCTACATGATTTTTTACTTGACTCCAAGACTTCTTGCCTGTAAGTAAATCCTCCAAGTATTGACTGCCTTCTTCTGGATACACACTGACTTTGTTACAGCGTAGTTCATCAGGCAAGTTCCAAACACGATATCTATTGTTTAAACTTTTTACAATTAGAACGTTACCAGGTTGATCAACAAACTCAACTTCAGCTTCAGGTATTTGTCCTGGCAAACCATCTATCCACAGTGGAGTATAATTGTCGTGTATGTGTTCATTGCTTGCTGTATAATTTGCACATGCATCATTGCTCCATTCATGATCCAGGTCTGGCCAACCCATTTCTTTCCAACTGTACAGGTTCATTATCAAACATTGATGATGCCAGTGTGGATAGTCATATTGCTGTATAGTGTCACGCCAGCTGGTTACTTCTTTGCGTTCCTGTTTGGCATTAAGTTTTCTGTCAAGTAGTATGTGTCCTGCTACTGCCCAAGGCTCATCATGTTTGTTCCATTTGTCTATGGTCTCTAACAAAGACATGTTCCAAGTATCTTCAGTGGGCCAACAACCGTCATACCAAATTACAGCATAGCGTTTGCCTATGTCAAACATGTGTTTCATCCAATATCTATCGTGTGATACATTTAGTTCAACAAAGTCTCCACGCAAACTGTTCTGTGCTTCTATCATTTGTATTTGATTTAATTTTGTTTTCAGCATAGGCCATTTTGCTGTTAGCCTACTGTCGCGAATAAAAACATTCACAATTGGCCATGCACTGTCTCTGTTGTAGTAGATATAGGTTTGATTTGTTAGCATTAGATATCCAAGTATTTTGACAGCAACTCATCAAAAGTATGCTTGTCTTTGTAGCGGTTTTCGAGTGCTTGTGCATAAGGCACAGTTTTTTTATTCCATAATTTTATTTTGTCATTTTTGTCTAGGTAATTTACGATATGATCAAATCTTCCATCAGCTTTTAGTTTGTTTTGTATTGCACTTCTATATGGTTCTGGATACACTGCAATGTTGAGATACTTAGGTGTCTGCAACATGTATGCTCCTATATGAAACCAATCAATGCCCATACCTTCAAAATAATCGTAAAATTCAGGCAATTGAAAACAATTAAATGCTTGCACTGTTAAACCTAATCCCAAACTTACATTTACAGGCGAAGCATAAAGTGTTCTAATATTACTTACCACACTTTCAAACTCCGCTCCTGTGCGTATGTAATTGTAAACATCATGCACACCATCTATGCTGATTTTAACTTGTACTTGTTTGAACTGTCTCCACAGTTCAATTAGATCATGTTTTTTAAACTGTAGATGCGTAAGATTACTTGCGTAACGTAGTTGTATTTTGTGTCTGCGGTGCTTAGGTATGCTGTTTAACAGCGTGTAGTGTTCTTCATTGATTATAGGTTCACCACCTGAAAACTGTAGCCTGTCAACATCTTCCCAAAGTTCAGGATCATTCTGCAAATATTCATACAGTTCTAGTGGGCGTAGTAGTCTAGTTTCATGTTGAAATTCATTGTCTTCAGGAGAAAACTTGCGTATAATATCCAAGTCATGTGTGCGTTTATAACTGCTTTCAGTACTGCACATTTTACACTTTAGATTACAAAAGTTTGACACTTTACTTTCAATCCACATAGGTGCTGTTTCTACGGTTCCATCTTCAAACGCTACAATTTTATCTGCATAGTCGTTCCAAAAATCACGTTCGTTGATTTGTCTATTGCTTTCTATTCCATTGGCTTCATTGTGCCAACATACATGACATGCAGGATGTTGTTCACCACGCATCAATGCAGTGCGTAGTTCTTTATACTTTGGACCATTCCATGTTTCACGTAAATTGCCTGCATTCATAATACTTTCTTGTGCTTCACAGCAAGGCACTACGTCTCCTCCAGCACTGGTGTAGATATGCATCCAGGGTAATATGCACATTGTAGGGCCTTTGCTAATCATAGTTTCAACAAATCCCATAGTCTATCAAATGTTCTGTTTGGATCATCGCCTCTTATATCTGCAAGTTTGTCTATGTCTTTGCGTAGTTCTTCTACACTCATATTACTACCAGTCCGCTTGCACATTTTTTTAACTTTGATATAATATTTTTGAAACTTTTCTGATTTAGGATGATACTGCATAAACTGACTGTCTAGCACGTATTCTATTCTATCTTTTACCCAGTCTGGATACATTGAAATACCAAGATGTTTTGGTTCAAACACTGTTTGTAGCATAACATTTATATTGTAGCGACCTTTAAAATAATGTACTACATCATAGATGTAAAGCACATTAAGTATACCAACTGTGGTAGCTAGTTGCAGATTAACATTTGTTTCTTTGCTGAGTTTGTGCCATTTTAAAAATATTTGTTCAGTTTTAATCCAGTCAGCACCTTTGCGTAGATATTCAAATTGATCATCAAGTGCGTCTATGCTCAAACTTATATCCACCTGTTTGAATTTTTTCAATGCATTTTCGTCCATCTTGTTAGGATAGAAAGTACAATTAGTAAATATCTCCAAATTGATTTGTTTCGCATAACCACTTAGGGCAAGACGTTTAATTAAATTTAAAAACTGTCTATGCAAAAATGGTTCGCCACCTGTGACTTTAATAAACTTGATGTTTTCAAAAATTTTAATATCCAAGTTGTCTAAATCAAATTCATCTACATATTTTTTTCTAACAGTCATGCCCATCTGTTTTGCATCACTGTCCCATTTGTTGCTCCAATCACTGTCACAGGTTACACAGCGTAGGTTACACAATCTACCTACAACTATCTCCATACCTGCAAATTCTATTTCGTCATTGTCCCACAGTTCAAAACTTTCATGACGCATACTGAAGTTGCCATTCTTTTCATCTTCATAGCATTTCCAACAGCCTGCAACATACTCGTTGTTTAACATTTTTTTGCGGATGTCTTTGAAAAGATTTTTAAAGTTTTGTATTTTGCCTTTGTCTGCTTTGTCTAAAAAATTATGGTTAAAACGACAGCAGGGCATCGCAGGATCATTTGGAGTCACCTGGGCATGTTTGAATGGATATCTGCAAAAGAAACGGCCGTGTTTGCTATTCAAACTTTTTGTGTTTCTTGATGTGTTTGATATGCTTTCTGATGTTGATACGGTTGTAGGTTCCATCTCTATTGTATTCATTCCAGGTGTCATCACCATTAGCAATATGTACTGTACTGCTTCTTTTTAAACCATAGTGTTGGCAAACTGCGTCAGCGTGTTTGCTGTACACATTAGGTATTGTGTCCGGACCAAAGTTGCGTATAAGTTCTAGTCCAATGCGTGTATTTAAATGTATTCCATGATGCCATTCAGTCTGCAGATGTAGACTACTGTATTCTTCTCTGGTGAACACCATTCCTGTACGCCAATTTCCACTACTTAAACCTTTGGTGGTGCTGAACGCAACAGCTCTAATAGGTGCATGTGCTAGTTTAACTTCAATATTCTCACAGCAACCAAACCAAGCACAATCTACGTAGATTGGAATATTCAATTCATAGCATTGTTCAATCAACCATTTCCAATACGGGTGTTTGTTGCCATGTCCTGAAAATGGAACACTGATAATAACAGCATCACCTTTTCTTAGATTTTGATTTTCTATGTATTGTGTATGGTCCCAGTTGTATGCTACATCTCTATGATAAGGATATTCACCTTTGAACACTCGGATACGCTGACCCCGATTGGCACACATAAAGTGCCACCAATCAAAGGCCTGCGTTGTACCCAAACTTAGTACTCTATGCGGATAGTGATCTATATCCAACCCTCTAAATGAGTTGAGTTTACTACTCGCTATCCATT